>Ga0315331_10001754_pt1 | contig 16368 bp, 15 predicted proteins | sample M160m34915metaG_FD_203456 | JGI IMG/M metagenome (GOLD analysis project Ga0315331, IMG submission 203456) | Ammonia-oxidizing marine archaeal communities from Monterey Bay, California, United States - M1 60m 34915 | ecosystem: Environmental > Aquatic > Marine > Intertidal zone | place: USA...
GTTCTTCATCTACTATAATTTTATGTTCAGGGATATATGATTTTGCAGGAATATCTTCCAAAAATTCATGAATATAAAATATTTCTACATTTTTATAATCATTTATAACTTGTTTATATGTTTTTTTCGCAAAATTCTTTACTAATAAAAATTTTATATGATCTATATTTTTATTTAAATAACTATCTAATTCAGAATTAGTTGGAATATTTTTTACTTCTTGGTCGATTATATGTATACTTATCTTTGTACTACCTAATGTAAAAGATGATAGTTTATTTAAAATTATTTCTTTTTTTACATCATTGGGTAATTCACTATTGTCTAGATTAGAAGTATATCCACGACGAGCAAACATTCGTCCTATATTAGTTAGGACAATCTCAATCATTTCATCTTTTTTTTTAATTTCAATATTTGGTAATTCAGACATTTATATATATACAATAATAGGAAACTTTATATATTTATTTCAAATTTTTTTGAAATAAATATATAAAAAAATTGAAAACTTTATTTTATAAATTTGTAAAGTATCTCATTACAAAAAAATGACAACAGAAATAATAGAAATTCAAAAAGAAATACATAGTATATTTGATTCAACAAAGGTTGAAGCACTCGTACGTAAAGGATATGAGGGTGATATGGAAGATATGGTTTTAATGAAACAAATATGTGACAACTTGACAGCAATACGACAACGATATTTGATATGGTATGAAGGTGAATGGAATTATACTTTGAAAGAAACACTCACATTTACAACCGACCAGTATATACTAAGCTTGTTAGTGTCGGTTGATATTGGTTGGATAACCAATTATAATTTTCCAAGTACAGATATTGCCGAAAGAATGAAAAAATCAGATGCTGGTAAATTAAATAAAGTTATGCAAGGGATTTACTATGCGGAATCTTAATTTAAAATCCAGTTTCTTTTACACCTTTGCACATTTAAAACGCCGATTTTTAAATGTAGTTAATTATTCTTTTATTTTTTAATAAAAAAATTGATTTAAATTATCGTTTATATTAGAGATAGTATACTTTAATGAATAATACAGAAGAAATGAGTTTCGCCACGATGAAGAATATTGAAGAATTTATGAAACATATTACAACATTTGAGAGTGTTAATAGTATATTGGATACTTGTAAAAATCAATCCGAAAAAGGTTTTATATACGAACGCCTATGGGATGTGTGTATTAAATTTGGATTTTGTAATCATTTTCAAAAATCTGATTTTACACATATGATTGGTAATATGAATAATGGAAATCTGAAACCACTCACGACATTTACACATTATTTAACTGAAAAAGTTGTGAGTGGTAATTCAAGTGGATGTTCGGATATATCCTTATTCAATAATGCAGACGATACCTTTACTTTTATCAGTTCTAAATATCCTAAAAGTAAAGATGATATTACTAAACAAAAATCAGTTGCTTATTACGAGGTTCAAAATATAATTTCGGTGATTGATGCGAATAAACATATTTATCCTAATTTTAAAATTTGCTTACTTGTCCCCGATAAGAAGTCCGTTTTGGAAAAGGTTAAAAATGCAAACAAATCAAGTAATTATATTACGAAGTATATGACCGAACAAAATATTTTGGATAAGAATGATTTGAATAAGTGTTTCCTACGCTTTAAGGCGGATATGCTTAAACATATCAAGGCAAGTAAAAATGGTAAAATTAATTATGATGAAATCTATTTATCACCTAAATGTAATTTATGTTTAAGATTTCAGCAAGAACTTATTACACAAAAATCATCTAATCTTGCTGAAGAAGGATATAAATGCTTTCTATGGGCTTGTAAATGTAGAAGTGGTAAAACTTATATGTTAGGTGGTTTAATTATAAAGCAGTTTGAAATCAAACAAAAATTAAATGTTTTGATTATTACACCAGTACCAACAGAAACAGCACCACAATTTACAGATGATTTGTTTAATAAATTTAAAGAGTTTGAAGCATTCAAGATACACCATATTGATGGATCTAAAAATATTGAGGGTTTAGTATTGGACGAGAGTAATATATTCGTTATGTCTAAACAACTATTACAAAAATATATTGATGATAAAACTATTATGAAAATTAAGAATCTGAAATTGGATATTATTGGTTTTGATGAAAACCATTTTAGTGGAACTACTGATTTATCCAAATCTATTTTAGATTCTTACTCATCCAAGAACACGATTAAAGTATATCTAACCGCAACTTATAATAAACCTTTGCGTGAATGGAATATACCTGAAGAATGTCAAATGTATTGGGATATTGAAGATGAACAAATCTGTAAAAGCATTTTGGTAGACGAGTCAAATGTTGAGAAATTAAAAGAAAAACACGGCGATACAAGTATTACCGCAACTATTAAGTATTTTACTGATAAAGGTTTATCTCTTACTGATATATTTAAACCCTATGAAAATATGCCCGATTTGTATTTAATTACAACGATGTTTGATAGTCAAAGATACGATATAATTAAAGATAAAATTATGGGTAGTAAGTACGGGTTTTGTTTTGATGTATTGTTTGCACTAAATAAACAAAAGACAAAGTTTCAATTTGAAAATGAGGTTAAAACCATCTTACGCTTTATATCGGGTTCAAATAAAGAAGTAGATTTCAAAAATGGTGATAAATCTATGTTTTCACGGATTTTGAAAATATGTTCTGATAAAGAAACCCGCACACCTTTTACACAAATTTGGTTTCTACCAAGTAATAATATTAATGAGATTTCAAAATGTTTAGAACAACTAATGAAAGAAGATAATATTCTCAAAAAATATAATGTATTATGTATTAATCGTAAGAATACAGATTTAGCAAAAGCTATTAAGGAAGATATTACAAAACAAGAAAAAATTGCAAAAGCAGAAGGTAAAGAAGGGTTGATTTTATTGGCGGGTAATATGCTTACCCTAGGCATTACACTGAATATGTGTGATGTGGTCGCTTTAATGAATAATACCATTTCATCTGATAAGGTTTTACAACAAATGTATAGATGCATGACCGAAGGTTCTCAGAAAAAATTTGGGTTTGTAGTAGATTTAAATATAAGTCGTGTTCTTAATACTTGTGTGAATTACACGATATATAAGAATGATAAAAGCACCGAAGATAAAATTAAGTATCTAATTGAAAACCACTTAATTAATATTGACGTGGATATGATGGAACAAAAGAAGTTAAATAGTGATGCAATAGTATCTAAATTAATGGAAATTTGGAAATCCGATCCAATTAATAGTTTCAAGTCTCTATTGCGAAACTTGGATAATGATTATGTAGAGTTTGATACATCCACTCAAAAATGGATGAATAAAACGTTCGCAAGTTCATTAAAGGACGATAAAGTAAATACAACGATTGTAATCAAAGACGAAAATGATGAATTACAAGAGCTACCATCGGGCAAAGAAAAAGTTAAAGACGATAGTGATAAATCCGAAAAATCGGAGAAAGAGGAGATTAAAATCTCATTTACCAAAGATGTCCTTCCGTATGTTATACCATTAACTTGTATCTTAACGATTAAGAATGCGAATAAGGATTTCGTTAAGATGTTAAACGACATACAAGAAAATCCTGAACTATTGGATATGTTTGATGATATGTGTTTGATTTGGTGGAATAAGAAAGATTTAATAAATATTATAAAAAATATAGTTTCAAAATATTTTGATAAGAATTCTAATACATATAATATCTCTATTAACTTTAAGATGTCGTTGCAAAGTTTAATAGATAGTCCAAAGGAATTATTAGAATTAATTAATGAATGCTTGAAACCCAAAGAGATAGAAAAAAAGAAATTTGGGGAAGTTTTCACCCCGATGAGTTTTATTAATAATGATATGTTAGGCGATTTAGAAGCCTACTACAAAGAAAAATATAATAAAAACATCTTTGAAGATGAAACTTTAAAATGGGGTGATACAACCACAGGAATGGGAAACTTTCCAATTGCGATTTATTACAAGTTAATGGATGGTTTGAAAAAGAAAATACCAAACGAGAAAGACCGCAAAAAACACATTTTAGAAAATATGTTGTTTATGGCGGAATACAATAAGAAGAATTGTTTCATCGTTAAACAAATCTTTAATATGAATAATGAGTTCAAACTCAATTTGTATGAAGGCGATTCTTTACAATTAGATATTATGAAAGAGTTTGGAATTGCTAAGTTTGATATTGTAATTGGTAATCCACCATATAATGAGGAATTAAAATCAACAGGAGCAAAAGCATTATATAACAAGTTTGTGGAATATTATATTGAAAAGTGTAATTTGTTATGTTTTGTAATGCCATCTAGATGGTTTTCGGGCGGTAAAGGATTAGATAGTTTTCGTAAAAATATGTTAGAGCGAACTGATATTGTATATATCAAACACTTTGACGATGCGTGTGAAATCTTTGGAAATACAGTTGATATTAAAGGAGGTATAAATTACTTTCTCAAAGATACTAACCATAAAGGTGATTGTAAATTAAATGGTTCAATTACTAAATTAAATAAATATGATGTATTTGTTGATGGTAAATTTCATGCTCTTATTGATAAATTAATAAAATTTGAATTATTACCAAAGTTATATTTAGGTAGATATTTTGGCTTTGAATCAAATGATAAACGATTAAAGAGTGAAAAAACGAAGGAAACTATTAAATGTTATGTATCTCAACAAAAAGGTTTTGAAAAAAATATTGAGAAAAAGGAAATTAAAAAAGAATATAATTTTTGGAAATTAATCACAGCAAGAGCAGCACACGAACATAAAAGTGGTTTTGGTAATAGTTTTATAGGAAAACCTGATGAAATACATACAGGTAGTTATATATCATTTAAGGTATCTAACGAAGAGGAAGCAAAATCATTATTAAGTTATATTAAATGTAGATTGCCTAATTTTATGTTATCGTTGAGAAAAAATTCACAAGACATTCAAGAACAATCTATAAAATGGATACCATTACCATCCTTAAATAAAGAATGGACGGATGAGGAGGTCTATAAACATTTCAAATTATCCGAAGACGACATTAAACTAATTAATGAAACAAATATTGTTGGGTATAAGAATATTGTTAAACAAACCGAAGGGAGTGTTGAAACACCTGGATCCACACCAAAACGGATTAGTAAGAAAAAAATATAGATACAAGAACCTCTTGTAGTAGAGGCAGTAATAGAACAACCGATTGAACCAAAGATTAAACCCAAACGGGTATTGAAAATTAAAGCTAAGGTTGAAAAAGTTGCTGAACCTATTATTCAACCACCCGAACCGAAAAAATTAGTAAAAAAGAAACTTAAATTAATTGAGGTCTAAGTTAATTATGAACTTTATTTATTATGTATAATTTTATATTTTTTTTATTCTACAAATATTTTATATCATATAATATAATTATTTTAGATAATGCGAGTTCGCATAGAAACGAACGCATAAAAGAATTAATTAGTAAGCATAATAATATCTTATATGCCGTGCCTTATCAACACTTTACAAATAGTATTGAAAATTATTTTAGTATGCTAAAATCACGCTTACAAAAGATAGATGGATTAACACATACAAAACTAAAAGAAAATATTAGTAAGGTTCTCTGTGAAATACCAAAAGAGAAATATACTAATATTTTTAAGGGTGCTTATAACCGAGATACAACATATGTAAAGAAAACCTCACGAATGACACGGAAACTTAAAAATTATAAGGTCTAAAAAATCGGCGTTTTAAATGTGCGAAGGTGTAATATTAAAAATTGAAAATAATAAATTTTAAAAATAATAACATTATTATTAAAAAATGACAATGGTAAATATTAAAGGATTAAATAAAGCACAGCTTTTGAATATGATGGCTTATCATACGGAAATCGTTTCAATGTGGTGGGGGATTACAAAACGATACTAGTAGGTCGGAAGAAGAAGCTGTAAAAAGATATATTGATCAATATAATGGTGTGAAAATAGGAATTGATTTTACACAAGATGAAGTAAATTCGTATGTATATAATCGTGATGCAGGTCATAATATGTTGGAACGAATTGTAGCCCAATTACGAAAAGAAGAAAATCAGGTCAAAAAAAATGAATAAAATATAGTTCCAACCACAAGTATTCTTTTATCATTAATAATAAACATATTACAATGACCGACATTTAAAATGAGACAATATTATAATATTATAATATAACATAATATATATGTCTTACGAAGAGAAATATCTCAAATATAAATATAAATATATTGCTATACGCAATAAAAAACAAACAGGTGGGACAGTTAAATGTGATTTAACTGAATGGACAGCAATTACTAATAATGGTCAACAGAATTGCGGTATATTTATACATAAAACTGACCCATCTATTTTAATGAAATGTAACGCCAAAATGTCAGAAAATGTTGAATTGATAAATTCACAAGCGTCTATTTTTCCTAAAGAAATAAGTGAATGTATTGATGATAAGAATAGATTCTATCTTATAATGGAACGTTTAGATGGTGATATTACGTCAATTTATTTTAATATTTTACCTATGAAAGTATTAGATAAAATGGGATTAGGTAAACGAACAATTCAAGATATTAAAGTGTTATTTGATATAAAAACTAATACTACCGTGACGCCTATTATACCTAAAAATCAACAAGAAAATATATTAGGAACAATCTCATATACAAATATTGAAATAAATTTAAAATTATATGATAGATTTATAGAAGAATTAAAAAAAGAATGGATTATATATCATGATATAATATCTAAAGAAATTATTAAAATTTTATTGAAATTAATTGAATTAGGATTTAATTACGGAGATATGAAATTTGATAATTTTGGATATAAATTATCTGATACTATAATTAGCACTGATTTTAGAAAAGGCGATGTTCCAAAAATATTTGATAAATATTTTTATGTATATATATTAGATCCTCAATCTGGTTTAAATAATTTATTTTCAAAAAATTCTACATTTGAAAACTATTTAAAATATAATCGTAATCTTGGTAATGGATTTTCATTAGAAGAAATTAATACAACTATAAGTAATTTCAAAAAACAAATAAATTATCAAAATTTAAAAAAAATATATGAAAATCATATAATTACTGAAGAAAAGAAATTTAAACATAAAAAATTGCTAGATTATTTTAATAGTGGATTTATTTTAACTGTTAATGGACAATATGGTTTATCAAGTATGAATGGGATAAAACAGGGAGATTGGAATAGTATTTCTAACAAATTTGATGATTTACCTTCGTATTATTCAGAAGAAATTAAAAACATATTAACCAAAGAATATAATTGGACTTATAATACTTATAATTTACAAACTATAGAAGAATTAATTAGTTTTCTAAATAAAATTAAATGTAAATCATGTAATAAATTAATAGAAAATGATAGTAATTTTTGTTGTAATTGTGGGATAAAATTATAACTATACAAGAAAAATCTTTCAATTGATTATATAAAAAAATTTATTCAAGCTAAAAAGATTTTATATTAAATATGTAAAATTTAGTGGTTATATAAAATTAGTATAAGATTTATCCTATATTATTGGGATTAAATATAGTTATTAATAAATTATAATCTAATATAATGGCAAGCGATAGTGTATATCTATTAAAATATTTAAAATATAAAACAAAATACAAGTCTTTGCAAGAAAAACGGATTATATCGAATCAGATAACAGGAGGTGATGAAAATGTTCATATAGATGAATGCCCTATTTGTTATGAAAATAGACATTTATATAGTATATTTCAATGTACGCATTTAATATGTATATCATGTATTATAATAGATTTATTAGGTGTTTATACAGACGGACGATTTAGAAGCTGTCCTTTATGTCGTAGTAACATAGATGATAATAAACACGCGCAATTAATTTCTATAATACGAATGAGAATAAATAATTTAGAATTATCTAATCCAATGTCTAATCCCATATCTAATCCAATATCTACTTCAGGATATACTACATTATATACATTATCTAGACAAATTGGAAATTATATAAATAGACCTAATTTAATAGCAGTTAGAAGAACAATTGGATTAGGTATTGGTATATCAGTAGTATTTAATATAAATACTATAGTTGGAGGGTTGTATAAATTATTTCAGTATATACCCGATAACATGACTATTACACCAACTATAGATAATGTTGTATGGCATCCATTAGTACTGGGAGTAACTTTTTATCCTGCCTTTGAAGGAATTATATTGCCTAGAATAAATAATGAAATAGGTCCTAACCCTGATATAAATGATATAATAAAAAAATCTATACGTAATTTGTCTATTTGTCTTGTACTAGATATAATACCTCAAATAATTAGATGGACAATAGGTATAACAAGTGAACGACAAATTGAAATTATAAATGGTTTACTATATCGGATTGGTAGTCAATTCATGAGAGGTGGAGGAGATGACTCTTCTGACAATATTATTATAAACAATGATAATTATGAACAATTTAAAATGAATACAATAAAATTATATAATAATTTAGATAAATATAATAGTAATAACTTATATTGTACGACTTATATTGAAATATATGATAAACAAAAAATTAATTCTACTAAATAATTTGTCAGAACTTGTTCTATTTTATATAATAATTATATAAAATGGAAAAACAACTTCAATTGAGGGTATTATTTAAAAAAAATATTGAAATTACACTCTAATATTTTTTTTCCTCCACGGCTTTGCAATATATTATAAGATTCATCTTTTTTATGAACAAATATTCCTGAAAATCCATTTCCAGTATCATTACTGTAATCAAATCTAGAAAGATACCATACATCAGTTAGAATATTATAATGTAATGAATATTCATGACCAGTTCCTTTATACCATAAAAGAGGTGGGGTATAAAAATAATGATTTCCTTCATAATCTTTTCTAATAAAATCACAATTAGTATCATGGTAATTTTTGAAAGTTTCAACTGGTTGTAATGATAACTCAATGTTACCAGTTACACCAGTTGAAGTTGTTTTATAATACACTTCACTTCGATTATCAACATATTTATAAGTTATTATAAATGTAGTATTATCTTTTATTACATAAGCATTATATTTTTTATTAATTGGTACTATATTAGATATTTGAGTGACTATATTGGACTCTGTTTTTTGTTCTATTTTGTTAACAAAACAATCATTTGATGTTCTTAAATCAGCTATAGTAATTTGTGGTTTCCCCATATTTGTTTCATCACACGCATCAGCGAGCGAAGATAGTCTTTTTTTATTTGCTATATTCCATTTAGAAGTTATTTCTACTGTTATTTTATCATCAATTGGTTTAATAATAGGTAAAATTGAGAAATATAATACCATGTCAGACAAATTAGTCCATTTTAAAGATTCACTTGGCAAATTTGTTAAATTTGCTAAAAGAGAATTATTCAAGAAATATGTTCCACAGCTTTTACCCAATCCAATTGCGTCTAATTGTTTTTCACTTTTACCAACTTTTATCATATTATTTAAAAATTGTTTCATATTTTCATAATGTTCATTATGTAAACCTCGATCTTTACATGATTCAATACCTTGTATTTCTTGAATGAAAGAAGATATTGTAACCCTTTGACTATCTTGATTCGCATCGACATCCCATTTATTTAAAATCCATAATCTTCTTAATGGTAGAAATTTAAATTTAAGATTATTGATTTGTGTTTCATATAAAAACATTAACTTTTCAATTTCATTAAATTCACTATGTAATAAACTTATTTTGTCATTAATTGTTTTATTTAATTTTTTAAGATCCTTTAAAAACATTGATTTACTATATCTTTTAACACATAAATACCATTTATCCATGTAAATTTTTCTTTTTACTAGTAAACTAGCATTTGTATTTTCTATTATAATTAATAACTCATTCATATCATTTATATGACTTGTTAATTTACCACATCTTGATTTGAGGTCAGTTACTTCATTGGTAGTGGGGGATAATTCTTGAAAGCAATTTAATTTATCAATATATAGTTTAATTTCTTTACTCATTCTTTCAATATTTTTATAAAATATTTCATTTTCTAATATAACATTTAAATTCATTTGGTCATTATGTTTTTTAATTTGTGTTATTATTGTGATTATATCTCCTAATACTTTTATACTAGATGCAAATGGCATATATATATATATATATATATAAATTAAACAAAACAAAATATGTTTAATGTATTTTATTATGTATTATAAAAATTGATATAAAATACATTAAACATATTTTCTTATTGTTATTTAATGACAAATACAAATACAAATATGTTTCTTCACAAAATACCTATATTACCAACTGAAAATATTTTCGATGATTCGACTGTTACACACAGTGGTGTACCACCACCTCCATTATTTAGTTTAGGTTATCATAGTTTCCTCGATAGAACGCAAAGTGCTATGAATATTACTCAGCAATTAAAATCTCAAGATGAGTTTTATTATATAGTAAATCCTTTCGAATATATTATTAAAAATTATCCAGATGATGTTAAATCATCACCTTTTATACCACAGACATCAGAACCAGTTATTATATCCCGTGATTTTTATATAATATGGGAAATTTTAAGTACATTTAATATGGTAGATAAACAAAAAATTAATATAGTTGGATTAATGGAAGATTCGTGTAATTTTATTCAACCATTTATTAGATATCGTGAAAAATTTCATAAACTAAATCAAGATAAAATATATTCAGTGCAATCTGACTCAGAATATAATGATTTAAATAAAATAGTTTCAACTTATTATAATGAAAAATATCCTAAATTAATAAATACTATCTCTCAAGAAAAACTTGTTACACAAATTGAAAAGGATAAAACGTATGCTCAATTAGTAATTGGAGGTAATTCGCCACCAAAAAAAATATTAGTAAATAATATGAAAGAACAAGAATCATATTATATTATATTTAATGAAATATTAACAGGTATTAAAACACTTGATAAAAATGGTAATTTCATTTTAAAAATGTTTGATACATTTACCACAACATCAATCAAGATGATATATTTATTAACACATTTTTTTGAAGAAGTATTAATCTACAAACCATTTTTTTCAAGAAATACTAATAGCGACAAATATATTATATGCCGTGGTTTCAAATATGAACAAGGTAACTCGGAGCTGGTGAAAAAAATAAAATTTTTAGAAATGACTTTTAAATCAATTAAAACAGATAAATATGTTATTGATATTTTTCCAAAATTTAATATTACCGATCAATATATGAATGTGATCAAATATACCAATACTTTATTAATTAATACTAGACAAATTTTAATAAATCAATTAGTTGTGTATATTAAATCAAATAATTATTTTGGAGATGACTATCATATGTATCGTATGAAACAAATTGCTGCTAATAAGTGGTGGTTAGAAACATATTTCATTGAAGAGAGAAAAGATTTTTCTAAAAATATAAAAGATTTAATTCATTATAATGAATCGGAATTGAATCTTTTTATTAAAAAATTTATATAGTTTATTTACTGTTTTGGAATTGATTTCAAAAAAGACTCTCCTAATTTTTCACCAATTGATATATCAGCTTGATCTGGAGTTTTTTTACCAACTTCCATGTCATGTATAGTTTTAAGCATTTCATTCAACATATTATTAGATGTATCACTACATAATTGAGATACTAAAAATGGATACATACTCATTATTTTACTATGATTTGTAAAAAAATATTCTTCTCTTTTATTTTGGTCAAATATTTGATTCCTATCTAATTCGGTTATGATTTCTTTAATTTCTTTAATAGTTTCTTTTAATTCATTTACAGAGGGTGGATTATTCATTATAATCTATTATATTTTAGTTTTTATATATTTTAAACTAATAAAACAAAGTAATATTATAATAATAATAATTAAATAAATATTAACTGAATTATTTTTTACAAGTGTATTTATCGATTTTGAAGGTTTATTTATTGACATATCAGTATAACCAGGACAATCGTCTATATTATCGTCTAAAATTTCTTGCAATCCCTCATTAAAACTATACTGTTTTTTATTATTTGATAGATTTACTAAATTATGCATAGTTATACCCCACTCAATAAATCTTTTTTTATTATCTAATATTTCAAATGTTAATGGATATTTTTTTATATGTATTGCATAATTATTACCACATATTGAACATGGAATAACATGTTTTAATTGATTAAAAAAATCAAGATAATTTTTTTTATCATCATTTGATGGATATAAAGGATATCCAATTGTTATATAGTGAATAAATTTCCATCCATGTGGTCCCCATATATTTGGTCCAGACATTATTTATATATTAGGTTATAAAAAAAATAAACTTATTTTTCATATTTCGCAATTATTTTTTCACATTTCTTCTCCCAAAATTGATCCATTTTAGTCATAACTATTGAAGAAACTAATAAATTATACCATAGTAAAGATGGAGTTTTATTACTATATCTAATCGTAAATAAAAATAAAATAATCCAAATAGGATATCTTATATATCTTATTATATTTCTTCTTATTTTTTTACATTGTAATGAGGTCACCATATCATTATCATTCATTGCCATATTGTCTACACCTGATACAGCGGATAATATTTCTGCAATTAATACAATACTGTGTATGTAGCCAAATTTATTTGTAAAATGTGATATAATTAATGCACCTAAACACATTATATGATGACCATATAAATCAATTCTTTTACATTTTGTTGCAATCATGTAAATAACATCTACTAATAAATATGCAAAAAATAATTGGTATATTTCTGACATTAATCCATTTTTAAATGAAAATGGATGTGAAAATCCATTTACAAAATTATTTGTAAATACATCTAATCCCATTATAGCCAAAGAAATACATATAAATGATCGATATATACTAAATTTAATATCATTATCATATTTTCTCAAATAAGGAAACTTGTTTATAACTTTAATCAAGACAGTTAAAATAAATATATTTTTACATATTTCAATACAATCTATCATTATATTATTATAAAATATTAAATTATTCTTTACATATTATTTTAATTAAATCTTTTTTAGTCAATTTAGTTAATGGTGTATTAATATTCATATTAGATATTATTTGCAATAATTCATCTTTTTTCATTTTTTCTAATTTATTTTTACTAAAAGTTGTATTGTTAATAAATGTATCATTTGTATTAATTAATTGTTCTAATTCTAATATTTCATTAAAATTATCATTAATAGTTATTTTGTCAGTAGAATTATATTTATTGATATCTAATATTAATATTTTTTTTTTTAATATATTTGATTTATACGAACTAATACTAAAAACTTTTGATTCATTTGATACAATTGGTTCCCACATATCATCATAATTTGCCAAATATATAGTTGGTCTCCAAGGATTAAAAAAATCACCATAATATGTTGCAAAAATTTTATTATTTTTAAAATCAAATATTAATATATTAATATGGATTGAATTACTAATTTCCCATAAATCGCTGCTCTGCAGATTTGGTAATTCAACAGATGAATCTAAACAATAATTTATACTATTTTTTAAAGATACATTTTTGGAATTTGACATTGTTTGTATTCCATATCTGTAAAAATTATTATCAAATATTTCTGTAAAATGTGTAAATTTAGATGACATTAACATTATATTCATTTGACTTGAAAATGTATTAATTTTTGGAGATAATTCATTTAAAATGGTTTCATATGTAATCATTATACTATATATTATTAAATATTGTTTAAAACATTATACTCATGTCTATAATAAATATATATTTTTATTTACATTTGTTTCACATATATTTATAATAAATATAAATAGATTTGTTAAAATATTTATTTTATTATTATTATATGGTCTTATTAATTTAACCATTTCATCCCAATTACACCATCTAATTTCTTCTATTTCATTATTAGATGGTAATAATTTAGTTTTATTTTGATTTGCCATTCCTATATAGAATACATGTGTATATTCTTTGTTATTTGTTCCCACAAATGTATCATGTATTGGATTTACACTAGTCAATATATTATAATCAGATTTATCTAATAATGTTTCTTCTTTAAATTCGCGAACAGCGCATTCTATATTTGTTTCATTTGAATCTTTTCTTCCTTTTGGTATTTCCCATTCTGGTGTATCATATGGATTACATTCACTTGATATGTTTTTTATTATTTTATTTTTTTTTAATGAATTAAATTTATTCATCGATGATTTCATTTCATTATTATACATTTGTAAATGTGCATTACTTCCCCATAAATCATCCCATAATTTATTGAAATCATTTGTATTTATTATCATTTCTAATTCATGTTTACTCATATAATTAAACATATTTACTAATTTATTAGTGTCACATTGATTATATTTTCCTCTAATAAAATCAATATAATTTAACGAATGTTTTCTTTTAACTAATAAAAATTGTATTAATTTGTTATATTTCTGAAATTTTAATATATTAGAAATATGTATATTATTATTATCCAAGTCGTGATAATGTATATGATTTATATTTTTATTAAATATGGGTAATAAATTATTATCTAATTTAAAACAAAATATACCACATGATATAATTGGTTTACTACACTTTTTAATAACATGTCCTACTTTATTACAATTTGAACAATAATGTTTATTTGATAAATCATAATTATGTGATATCATATTAGTATCCATATATCTATTATAACATAATTATATTATTCTTAAAGCATTTTACATATTATAAAAAAAATAAAAATTATTATCTATACAAATATAATGAATATAGATTTACAAAATATGATAGTTAAATCATTGAGTAATTATGATAAAACTTGTAATAAATATAGTAAATATATAAATAGTACAAATATTGAACTTGATCGTGAAAAAACAGAAATTTTTTTTTTAGATTTAGATAAAAAAAAATTTAAATATGAAGTGATTGGTTTATTTCACAATGAACATAATATATGGATGTGGGCATGGAATATACCTGATTTACAATCAAATGAAACTATTATTGTAAAAAAAGTATTGAATTATGGTTTAAAAATATCACTAAATGATTATAAAACCTCGGGAATGTATTTGAAGACTCAATTAGTTAATAGTAGATTTACATTAGAGGATGAGTTTCAATTAGATATACATTTAGCTATATTTAGTTATTTAGTTAAAGACAATTTGAAATTTATTTATCCAAGAAAATCATATTTATCTCAAGATAAAACAAAATATTTTACAAAATATTATGCAATTATTTTATAAATCAGATTTTTTATAATATATTTTATAATTTATTCCAATAATATTTAATCAAAGTATTATATATATAGTCTGTTGTATATATATATAGTTTTTTACTGTGATATTATCCCCCTCATTCATTTTTATTAGTTATTCTAATATAAACAAAATTAGAAAATGTATATTCCCAATTCCCTGTACATATTAACCTTGTTCTATTAAATTTCTTTTATTTTGTATAATAGATAATAAATCCATTATATATAATCTTGAAATAAATATTTTCATCTTAGTTCAGCCCACTTTTTTATATATAGTACATTACCTTCTGACCTGGTCGCATATGTAGAACCCGCTGGAACAATTCCACTCATATATGAATAAGGAGCACCAGAATTACCACTACACCCTACTTGTGCTATATCTATACCATCTACAACAAAATAATACATCATATTATCATAAGCACCTTGCAACCAACCATTTAATTCAACTGATATATTTACCATTATTGGTCTACCTGTATTATTTGTATATGTAACTGCCTTCCATCTAGAATTAGTTACATCATGCCATGATTGAGCTACACCAATAAAAGGATTCCCTAATCCTTTTATATTTATATCGCCATCGACTGTTAAATTACCATTACCTTCCCATGCGTTACTTATATGAACACCATCTTTATTTAATAAATATAATTTTTCATTTCCACCAATATGCATTCTGCCGTCAGAGCTCAGAGTTTGGTAAGGTGCCATCTTAATAGTACCATCTACTGTTAAATTACCATTACCATCCCATGCGTTACTTATATGAACACCTTCTTTATTTAATAGATATAATATTTCATTTCCACCAATATGCATTCTGCCGTCAGAACTCAGAGATTTGTAAGGTTTCATTTTAATATCACCATCTACCGATATATCACCTTTAAATTTAGTATTAGTTGCCGGTATAGTAAGA
>Ga0315331_10001755_pt1 | contig 16358 bp, 9 predicted proteins | sample M160m34915metaG_FD_203456 | JGI IMG/M metagenome (GOLD analysis project Ga0315331, IMG submission 203456) | Ammonia-oxidizing marine archaeal communities from Monterey Bay, California, United States - M1 60m 34915 | ecosystem: Environmental > Aquatic > Marine > Intertidal zone | place: USA...
TGTGTTTCCTGTTCGCCCGCACTCATCATTCGCCTCCTTCGTTGTTGTCGCCACCTTCGGCGGGAGAATCCACGCCCATCTGACCAGCCGCTTTCTGGACCTTCGCAGTATCACTCAAGACCTGCTCCATCAAAGCCTCAAGGTCTTCTGACTGGTCCATCGTTGTCAACAGGTCACGGAGTTTATTTCGCGACTCCATAAGGGTCTTAAGCGCCGGAACCTGATCCACGATCTGCCCTGGATCGAAGTCCTCCATAGATTTAAAATTGAGCTGAACGGCCATTTCGCTGTCATCGCCCTGCAGTGTATTCTTGACCCGAATATTAAGTTCCGGATTTATCTTTGCCATAACGTCGTCGAAATTGTCACGGTCAATATTGACGAACTTCCGTTTTGTCAGGGAATCCGGTTTCTTAGTCGGGTTGCCGGAAAAATCGCCCATGACTCCCATAACGAAGGGAAGTTCCTTCTTGACCACGGCATCACCTATCTCGACGTCATAGGTAATGTGGACACGAGGCTTTCGCACTCGATCCAGTTTGTGTTGCTGTGAAGACTTCGCCATATAGCTGACCTTTCTTTCGAGTCACGAGGTACACAGGTCGCGACCTGTGGTTCACATTTCGTTTCTATCAGTCTTAGGTATCGTCAGACGAGCGTTGTTCGATTCCGACATCCTTGAACAGGCTGTCGCGTGCACTTTCGTCTGAAATTAAATCCATGTACAACTGTTCAGGTGTCATCGCTGCACGGCGTTTTGCTTTGCGAATCTCCGAAGGCAGAATACTCTGCGGCTCCTGCCGCTCAAACCAAACAGCTACCTTTTCAAGAAGGGTAAGTGCATCTTCGCGTGACGAGATGTCGCCACGAACACCACCGCCTGATTTGTTGCCCGCCTCTTCACCGTCACCGCCAGTGTCACCCTCTGCTGAATCTTCGTGTTGTAGATCCTGCTCCAGACGGTCTCCGGCGATAATTTGCAGTGTCGCGTGTGCCTCCTTCAGTGAATTCGTGAACTTAGACAGATTCGGGGCCAGCTCCTCGCCCACTTTCTCTTCGAATATATCGTTTAATTCACCGACAGCCACCCTGGCCTGTTCGATATTCGCTGCAAGGGTTCGGTAGAAATCATCGGAAGATTCTGCCACAGCGCGGCTGAACAATTCTACGGTGACAGCTCCGCGCGAGACTCGCGTTTCGCGTTCCTCCGCTTTAAGGCTTTCAAGTTGTTTGGCCTGTGTGTACTGCCAAATGACGAATTCGCCCACAGACGTGTCTGCAGTCATTGGGACGCGAAGAAGGGGATAAGTAATGACGTCGCCATTGAGTCTGGAAATCGGCAGGAGCGTGGTTTCGATGCCGTCCTCGTCCGGGGTTGGCAGCAGCAGCCCCCAAAAATCTCTGACAAGTTCTTTTGTCAGATTCAGGGCCATGGCGAGTCCCCCGATTCCCCCAAGGCGAACGGACGCCTCGATCATGTAGGCAACAATCTCAAGATCCTTGCCGCAACCTTGCAGATACTCCTGCCCGTCGTCCCAGACGTCTTGCCATTGCCGTGTCGCGTCCGCTCGGCTTTCGTCATTTCTAAGTTGATCTAAATCGTCCCGGCGTTCGACATCACGAGCGTCATTTCGTGAATCACGAATTCTTCGGTACAGGTTGTTCGGGTCGTCGTCGTCGCGCATGTCCCTTCCACCGGGGAACTCACCCTCAAAAGGGTTCAGCATTGTGGGGATATCGAGTTCCAGATTCATGCGTCAGACCAGTCTCTACGTGTTCAGTTGTTCAAGTGCAAATCGAGTTCACGAACTATGTCGCCACTCGTATTTGCGAATTGGTGAATCATCTACAGCAGCACGGTGCGGCGACGCAACAACAATTGGCTGGGAACTGTGACAGCACATTTTTCACCACGTGGCTAATCATGCTCGTCTGCCAAACGAAATGCAAGGGACTCGAGTGTACGTGCGTGAAGTCGGCTCGCCCATGCCTTACTGACACCAATTCTTTCTCCAGCCTCCTTGATAGACAGTCCTTCGAAGTAGATCCCACGAATCAGATTCTGTTCCTGCTCTGGCAGACCGTCGACAAGTTGCCTGATGGCTCCCTGCAGATCAGTGGCTTCGGCAGCTTCAGACGGTGAACGCATGTCGGACGGTTCCAGATCAGCGTTTTCGCCGCTCCACTGAGTCATTAAGTACGTCATTGACAACGATCGCGCGGTTCGCCCGAACCAATTCGTATCATCAGCCGCCTTGTTCTTGTCCGGCATGGTTTCCAGGACATCGTTTGCGGCCCTCTCATAACGCCCGCGCTGGTAGTCGGCTTTGGTAAACCAGGCCATCGTCGACAGGCCATCCAGAATCGCTCCTCGAACGCGATACCAGGCGTACGTGGTAAATTGCACTCCACGAGTCTGATCAAAATCTCTGGCGGCTTCTGCCAGCCCGATCTGCCCAAAGCCGACAAGATCATCGAGATCAATGTTGTCTGGAAGCTTCTGATGAATTTTCCACGCAATGGAACGGACGAGTCCCTGGCAGCTGTGTATCAGTTCGGACGTAGAACTGTGGCCTTTCGTCTTCATTGTGAAGTACGTCTCCTCAATGAATGCCAGAGTCTTTCGAGACGAACCCTTGACTCAGAATCTTCGTACAACGTCCTGGCGACCGTTTGATTCATCGCCTGTTTCTCCTGCGGCGTGAGAAAACGAAAGCGATCGTTGACGGAATCGAGCAATGACACCAGCACCGGATCTACCGTCAGTTCCTGGTCACCCAGCCGAGCGGCGACCTCTTCCAGGCGTCGTCGCAGGGCTGCGTCCTGTGCAGATGCATTATCGCGTGTATTCGTTGCGGAAACAACCTGTTCAAGAACGTCGGCCAGTGCGGGGGCCGATTCCACTGGCTCGTCGCTTGTATCCGAATCGATTGAGAGCCCAACTTTGTCTGGTATCTTTCTTTCATTACCGTCCAACTCACTAACCCTCCCGCCAGTGAACTCATCAAACACGCGTGCCCGCCACCCGGTTGGCCCTGATTTGAAACGGCTTTCACCCGCTGATCATATCAGCATTTGGCTTGTTGGTCGCTGACCACGTGCCTCCACTGATACTTCCGCAGGAAAAACAATACAACGCTGCCCAACAACACAAGTTTTGGAAAACGTGAATTCGAGACTGTGGCGCAACAATTATGAAAACAGTCCTTCACAATCCAGACACCGTCACCAGCAGAAACGCTGTTCACATGTTCAGTTTGACCACCAACCGAGCTCGGCACGAGGTATGAATGACGCCCCAATCCGGCAACTCAGAAAAATACTCTCATAGGCTGCCACAGTAAATCGTCCGTGTTCGTTGTGATAACCTGCGTTCTTCTTCAGAATGTTCGGTGAGACGACCTTAACTGTAAGGTAAAGACAATTGCGACGTTTGAGTATAAAAAGGCTGATTTATGGGTTCTGATTCCTTGTTTTGGGGTGAAGGGCTCTTTCTTCGTCCACACCACTTTCAAACCGTCGAACGGCACTTCCATGACCGGTCAGCGGTGTCTGAACGTTGGACCTCACCTTATTCGTATGGACTGCACCGACTGGAAATAGACCAGGACGCCCTGTCGAACTGGCGTATTTCCTTGTCTGAGTGCCATCTGCGTTTCAAGGAAGGAACCCAACTACGTTTCCCGCAGGATGCGCACATTTCTCCCGTTGAAATTCCGAAAGACTCGTTCAGGACGGCTGAGTCGCGTTTGCGCGTCTACGTCGGAATCTCACAGCTTCGGCGCGGCATGGCCAACACTGCAGCGCCGGGTAATCCGTCTGCCCGTTACCTACAGCATGAAGAAGAAGTAGAGGACGAAAACGTTGCCGGAAACCAGCAGGAATTGGAGTTTCGCAAACTGAACCCTCAGATCCTGATCGGGGATGAGGCCTCCCGTGGCTATGATGCAATTCCGATCATGCAGTTGCAATTGGGCACAACAGCGGAGGCGCCGCCGCAGATCGATCCGGATTACATCCCTCCCCTGCTGGTTAAGGAAGCGTGGCCCGCTCTGGAAACCTTTGTCAGATCCGTCTATGACCGTCTTGGAGCAACTGCCGAACAGCTCGCAAGACAGATGATCGATCGTGGAGTTGCTTTTTCGAGCGGCCGCAAGGAAGACTTTGAGCGAATCCTGCATCTGCATGCAGTGAATACGGCACTGGGAGGGCTGGCCCATTTTCCGTTTACACCCGGAGTTCACCCCTTCGTGATCTACCTGGAACTGTGCCGTGCCGTGGGTAGCCTTGCCATTTTTCGAAAGGCACGACGTCTTCCGAATCTCCCGTACTACGACCATGACAACAACGCGCCCTGTTTCGCGAAACTACGTGAACTTCTCGACATCGAACCCGACGCGGAGGCCGACTACGAACGGATTCCGTTTGCGTCAGAAGGACTTCAGATGACAGTGCGGCTGAAGTCCGCGTGGCTGGAATCTTCATGGGCCTTCTATGTGGGTGTTGAAGCTGAAATTGGTTCCGGACGAGTGGCAGAGTTACTGTCTGAACGAGAACTCGGGATGAAGGTCGGCAGTGCGGAAGAAGTGGATAAGATCTACAGCGGTGGGCGACGTGGTGTACGAATCATTCCCGTCGGGGATGCCCCCCGCGCGTTTCCACGGTCCAATTGGCACTACTTTCGGGTTGACCGTGAAGGTGCGTGGGATGCTGTGGAACGCAGTCTGAACCTTGGAATTCGCTTCAACGAACGGCGTGTTGAAGAGCAGGTCAGTGGAGAAAATCGCATTGATGTCTCAGATCGGGAGTCCGGCAATCTGGCTTCACTGGCATTTTCGCTCTTCGCCATTAAAAGTTCGTCCTCATAACTCAGACCAGTTTCTTTATTCTCGTGAACCGTGCTGGCTCGTGGGCATGCCATTTCATCAGGCTTGAACACGACATTCGCGGCCACGAGTCAGCGTAACACGCGATCGTCTTTGTCGACTCACTTACCGTTCACACCGGACCTAAAGTTTTCGTGCTCATGGCAGCTTCCGTTATCGGTCTTGCGGAACCGTTTTTTCTCAAAGTCCTGGGACTGCTGGCTCAGGCTGCGCCGGACGAGCAACAACTCCACAAACTCCAGCGACAACTCATGGCCGACGTTCAGGCGATCGAACAGAAGGTAAATTCCGGTGTCGCGGGACTGTCCGGAAACGAATGGCAGACCGTCAAACGTGTCCTGGTGTACTGGGCTGATGAGGTACTGACGGCGCATATTCGTGACTGGGATGATTACACGCTGGAACAGGAGTACTTCAAGGAGCAAAATCGAGCGTGGAAGTTTTACGTCGAAGGTGAGCAAGCCATACCCACGTCAGGAAGCGAAGTCGCTGAGCTTTACTACCTGGCTGTCGTGCTTGGATTTGTTGGCGACATTGAGGATGCATTCAAGCAGGAACTGCGTGTGGAAATGCCTGGAGGCCATCAGGATCCGGCCGAAGCACGCCGTTACTGGGCAACTCAGCTACAGCGGCGTATTCGGCATGAGGCTGCCGAAGGCATTCAAGGCGAGCCTTTGGAAGGCGACGTAGAACCGCTGAGTTCGAATGCGTTTGGAAAGGCCGGTCTGGCCGCCTTCCTGATTACATTACTGTTGTTCCTGATCCTGCTGGCCTGGAATGCCTTGAACAAACAATAGTCGATCGGATCAAGCCCACACAATTTAACCTGTCAGACGTAACATGGTCAGACAGAAAAAGATGTCTGGGTATGCGTAACAGACATGAATATGACGTCGTCAAGACTTTCGTTGAGTCTGATTCTTTCCTGACAGGCCTGGTCGCAACAAAAAAACGGCACTTCGGAAATACTCCAAAGTGCCGTTTCAGATTGGGTGTGGAGGTCGAAACGGACTATCGACCTTGCTCAGCTGGCACAACTTCCGCCTCTGGCACAACTTCTGTCTCCGGGGCCAGTTTCGTTGCTGACACCAGTTTCGTTGCTGACACCAGTTTCGTCTTGTCTGTCTTTTTTGTCGTGTAGCGGGCAACATCAGACTTGAAACGCTCGTAGTTCTGCTTTGTGGCGAACATGTAATATATTCCGTCGTGCGACACGAGGAATCGCCCCTCCAGAACCTCATGCGTATTCACAAAATGAACCGGGTCGCACCCACCAAACGCTACGGAATATTCTTCCGGAGATCGCTTGAATTCTTCCAATGCTGCCTGACTGGCAAAGAAGTAAGTTCGGCCGCGATGATTGGCCGAGAAACGATTGCTTGGGGTCAGTCGTTGCCCCTGTTTCAGAGAAACAAGGCACACCTTCGTTAGACGAGAGATCGGTATCGGGCTGGACTGTGTCATCGGCAATACCGGCGTGAGCTCCTTGGTAGGAGGTGGGATAAATTCGCCGCCACCGCCGTTGACTTTCTCCTGATCCGCTTCCCAGGCTGGTGGTCCCTGCTCATCAACGGACTTGTATGGTTGATAGTGGCATGGAACGCCGCAGGCTTTAATCGCCTCAACTGCCATTTCACGCACTCGCCGGGACGGTTCCAGGCAGCATCCATTGTCCTTAATTTCGTAGGCGACCTTCGCAATTTTGTTGAGAGTATCGGTATCGCAGCAGCAAGCACAGTTTTTGGCGCTGCCTGGATCGGGAGCACCACGCAGGCGATCCTGTCGGATTTCCCGACTGGACTTGTCGTCCTGCTCCCCACAGGCGCAGTTCGCAAACATATCCCGCAGCGCCAGAGCGGCTTCGTATCGAACAGGTTCCCATTTGTCGTTGAGAAGCACGTCAATCAACATGTCTCGTGCTTCTGGAAACTTTGCACAATGAAACGTCTTCAGGTAGTTGACTGCCTTCTTGCGGTTGGGAACGTCCAGTTCCCGTGCGCGAAGTTTGGCGGCAAGTCCCTTCACCTCTTCTTCCGGTGCCATCCGAAATGGACGACGCAGAAGGCGGTCAAAGCCCGGCCAGCGTCCTTGACGCAGAAACTCCCCCCAGGGCGGAGCTGCCTTGTCCTGGCTGACAGCATTAGGGACGATCGCCATGGCCCAGAACAAGGTAAGTGTAAGAACGATTCTACACGAGTTTATCGCGCGACGGTCCATGTTGGACATCGTTAGATCCTCCGTAAGCTTACGAGATCACTGCAATCCATTTATATTGAAGTACTTCGGCGTGCCAATACATGCACGCTAACGTGACCGTTTAAACAGTTGTCGTATTTCTGATCCCGTTGAGGGGATCTACAGTTAGATAAGATAGCTTAAGACTGTCAATTACTCCGGCACCGTCCAGCCGGGGCAGAAAACAACGTACGATCTTCCACGTTTTGTGGCGTCTGCTCAGATTTGCCAAAGAAAACGTCTGGCACCCATTCGCAGCTGTAACTCATACGGCCGCGTGTGCTTCACCAAAATGCAGCGACGTACGCGACCATTCAACGGCAGAATTGATCGCCAGAATCGCCACACTTCTGCACAACACCATCAGTTTACTTGATGTCGTAAACGATATTGACTTGTGAGAGTAACGAAACTTCCATCGAACAAAGATCTTTGCGGCCACAAGCCAGCGTGAAACTCTGTAACGATACAGTCGCAGAAAACATGAATCCCACCAGCAGGATAAACGGCGTGCAGATGTTCACAACTCTACCCTTCTTCCGGAACGGATCCCGCAAATCCGTTCCAGCTGCCTTGCGTCACCATCCGTATTGATTTGCAGGCGCTGAAGCGTGGAGCGAGCTTCCAAAGCGTCTTATTCCCCGGCTACGTCAGGAACACCGGCATCATCAGCGGATTCGCCCTGTGACGTTGCGCCGCCTGGAGCGACTGGTTCCACTGCCACGACGATTGTTGCCGGTTCACCTTCGACAGCAGGAGGAGCTTCGACTGTAACCTTCAGAATTGCTCCAGCGCGAAGAGTGTCGAGAGTGACGTTCTTGAAGTACTTCTGGCCACCACGAACAACATCCACTTTGAATCTGTACTGATAGACTTTTGTTGCGTCGTTCACCGGCACGACAAATGTCCGCTTCGCGCCAGCAGTCATCATCTTCTGATCAGCAAGGTATATGTCGGCATCTTCCGGCAGCTCGAAGATCAGGCGAGCCTGAAGCGATTCAAGCAGTTGCTTTGACTGAGCTTCCGGAGTCAGACTATCAACATCAATGCCCTCGCCGACCAGGCCATCGCAACAGAAACCCTGACCGCCACAAACCTGGCACCCGGTATTGCAGCTTTGACATGACGACGGGGCGCCGGCACACGGTGCACATGACGCGTCGCCACAACCGGACGGACGACAGTCGGCGGCAAGAGCTGAAGGAGTCACCGTCGCCATTGTGATGGCCGCGATTGCGGTCAGACATTTGAATATCATCGTTCTTATTCCTGCAAGGAAAAGTCCCCGAATCCGTCGTCAATGGGAGACTTCCTTTCCATGGAAGCCGAGTTCGGCAGAAATTGCCGCCTCTCCGTCCTTGTGTTCGACGCAGCGAGAAGACGGTCTCCACCAAATGTCGTCGACGTCGGATCGACGCAGAAATCGGGAATCTGTCATTGTCGGAAAGTTTTCCGATTAGGGCAATTTACTAATTTTCGTAACCGGTACTGGCCCGTGAAAGCAACGAAACTGCGCCCCGAACACATTCTTCGCGACCCCAACTTGGCGAAATCCGCTGTAATCACCGACCGGCAGGCCAGATTACGATGAAACCGTCCTCGTCGGTCGACACCAGACTGCCGTCAGACGCCACATTCAAAGAGGTCACGGCGACGTCGTGAGGATCCGCAAAGCCGTCACCGCTAAGTCCTTCCAATTCCGCAAGGTAGCCAAGTGATTCGACCTCACCCGAGTCGGGGTCGCTCATTTGCCACAGCAGCACCTTGGAATCTGCACCACCTGTGATAACGTTGTTCTGCTGATCATCAAATGCAATGGCTGTGATTCCGCCAGGTTCCGCGTTTCCCTGCTGATCGTTGCGCTGAGCAATCCTGTGTTGATCTGCAGCACTGATAGTTGCAATGTGCTTCGCGGCGCCAGCTGAAATCTTCCAGATAAAACTGCGGCTCTCCAGATCGCCGTCCTCTGTGTACGCCAGTCCACCAGCCGTCAGCATTGAGTTGTCAGCCGAAAAATCGATGCAATTAAATGTGTATTCAGCGCCGGCCGGAAGCTCTATTTCGACCTTAACCAACTGTTCCCCCTGAATCTTCCACATCTGCAATTGCCCGCGCTGAACGGCCACCACCAATTGCCCGTCATCGCTCCAGCGTATCACATTGGCCACTCCGATCTGTTCCTCCTCAAGCCAATCAGCCACTGGCACAGACGGTTCGCCAGTCTCGGCAATCGGTTTTTCAGGAGGAGGTCCACCGGCTTTCCAGTCCCAGACTTTCACGGCACCCGCACTGTCAATACTTGTAAATCGGTAATCACCCTGGGCGTGACTGAAGCACACATCATCGATGAGCCTGCGTCCGACAACCTTCCGGGGCAATCGAAAAACAGTTTGACCGTGCTCCGGACTGTTCTCGTCTGCGTTAAACACGCGTATGGAATCACTACCTGTTACAACGAACCGGCGATCAACAGAAAAGCTGGCACGAACCTCCGGCCCATGAGACCGAAATTCGGCAAGGTTATCTCCGCTCTCCAGATCCCACATCTTCGCGAATCGTCCATCAAATGTGGCAATTCGGGCACCTCCATCAGTGCCGGGAGCGAAGGCACCGCGAACAGCTGCCTGCGTGCCCTGGATACTGTGTCCGCTCTTAACTTTCCATGTCGTCGAATCCAGAACAAGCAATCTGCCATCGTGGACGTACAGGACATCGCTGCCGTCTTCCGACCACGACACGTCATGACGATACGGTTTGCCAACATCGTCTGTCGACGCAACGATTCCAAATGGTAGCGTTCTGATCCAGCCTGTCGTCGAAGACCACACGTTCAGTTCCAGACGATAGGCGTCTTCCGAGTCCTTCGTCAGGTCGGACGTAATGAAAGAACTTCCGTCCGGACTTGGTCGCAGCCTGATGACGAAATCCGGATTGCGTTGTCCGTTTGCACGGACCATGACCTTTGAGTCCAATTTGTCTTCGCTAATCGTCCAGCGACGAACCGTTCCGTCGAACCCAGTGGAAATATACTCATTGTCGGATGTGAAAAAGACACCGGAAACGCCGTCTGAGTTGTGTGCGTTGAATATTCCGGCCAGGACCTCTCCTGTCTGAACATCCCACAACACAAACTGACCACGCCGCCCGGCTGTGATAACACGATCACCGGACGGCGAAAATGCTGCAGCCGTGATGCGGACGTCGTGCTCGTTTTCCAGCTTCCGAAAGTGAGTCGGCGCGACCGAAGCGCCCAGGTCTTCCGTTTTCCAGATCATCGCAAAGAATTCATCCTTGGACGTGGCGATGTCTGGATTGTTATCGTTCTTCACGCCCCCGGAAACAATATATTTTCCGTCTCGGGAAACAGCGATTTCGCACGAGGAATCCTGAGGCAGCAGCCGCGATCGTTCGAAACCGATTCCGTCTTCGTCGTCCTTCGCATCCCAGACGGAAATGGATCCGAAATAGTCAGACGTAAGCAGCAGGTCACCATTCGGTGGGAGAAACCGAAGGGAAACGATTTCCGGAAGATGCCCTTCCAGAAAAATGTTCTTCTCTCCTTCAAAAAACAGATCCTTGAAGGGAACCATCGATGCCGTGCCGGTCTTTTCTCCCGTCTTGCTGTCGAAAACGTGGGCCGCCAGATCGTTGGCTCCGATGATCAGCCGCGACGAATCCTGACTGAATTCAGACGAGTCGATCTTTCGAGCCTGGCGAAACTTCCGTGCCGTGTTCAGCGTCTCCTGAGGCGCTCCGGTCAGAATATAGCGGCTTGCTCGCGTAGACGGTGAGACGGCGATTGTGTCAGAAGATAATGGTGGGTGACGTTTCCCCTGATTGCTGATGCCTCGTTCGCCACTTGCTGCCACGGCGATCACGGCTGGGCGACCTGCTGCATTGCCCGGAACTTGCGACATAGACTTCGGCCGTGACGACTGTTGCCCCAAAACCTGCACCAGATCCTTCACTTCATCAACATAGCGAGGATAAGTTGTAGTGTCCCAGACTCGAATCGTGTTGTCTTCTGCGTGGGAAACCAATCGATTATTTGATTGGCCTATGAATCCGGCAAAGCTGATGCGATCTGCATGCCCCGCCAGACTGTTGCCCGCATAGAGTCCGTCAACAGTGCTGGGAACATACGTATCCGTGTCCCCTTTCTGTTCCCATATCTGAAGATAGCGTGACTGACTCGTCACGAACCGTGAACTGTCGAACGAGAAACATGCTGTCTGTACTTCGTTTGTGTCGTATTTGCACTTAATAATCTGACTCCGAAAACCCTCAGTCAGCCCTGGCCGAAGGAATGGGAACTGGTCCGCTGCGGCATTCGGGTCTCTACCCAACACAAAGAACCGGGTCCCGTCAATCAACGCCATTCGACTACCATCAGGCGACAGAACAATCTGCTCCGGATTGAATCGAGTCCCCCTGGGCTCGCCGAGATCCACTAGATCTTTCATCATCTGCATCTCGACATCACTCATATTGCCCTGTTCCGTAATCTCCACTTCGCCAGAGCCCCATCGCATGGGAACAAACCGACAGTTATGGCTGCCCGTTGCGACGATAAGGCCCGATTCCTCAGGCAGCAGTGCGACATCGACGGCACCATTGACATCCTTGCTAAAGAGTGGCTGTCGGGCCAGCAGTTTTGCCGCTCTCTGACTCACCTGATAGACCGCAACGGCAATTTTTTTTGATCTGTGGTCCAACAGGTACAGGTGCTGTTCATCGGGCGAAAAAATGCACTGCTGGAACGTCACCTTCGAATCGCCCGCAGACACGTCCAGCGTGAGGTCAACATACTGAGTCTTGTCCCAAACCCATGCCTGTGCCAACCCCTTGCCCACGGCACAAACAACCTTGCCATGGCTGGAGACCTCGAGATCGTTAATTTGTCTCTTCGCAGTTAACTGCAGTTGATGGACATTATCGGAAGCTACGTTCTGGTCATCGCCGAAGTCACGATAAACCAAAAGCTTCTCTGCCGACCGCAAGACCAAAGTGCTTCCGTCGGAACTGGCAACAACGTTGTTGAGTTTGTCCTCGACCTGAAAAGCGGCATTGCCGCGCGACCTTTCAATCAGCATTTTTTTTCGTCTGAGGAACTTTTCGTTTTCCTCAAAAACGCGGTTGTTGGTGGGGTTTTCAAGTGCCGTTTCGATCAACTTCACCATGTCATCAAAGTTTCGAACGAATTCCAGAGACCCCAGTACTTTGATCAGGGCGTCATATTCGTCCTGTGCCGCCTTGGCCACTTTAGCATCAGCCTCGGCCTTCACTTTTTCCGCGTCGGCGTTGACCGCAGCGGCACGCTCCTTTGCTTTCATCATCTCAAGCGTGGCAGTAGCTTCCTTAGCTTTGGCAAGTCTCATAGCATCTTTGGCAACTTTTGTTGCAGCTTTGGCGGTGTCCTGCTCTTTCTTTGCCGCGTCTGCCAGACCTTTGGCTGTCGCCACTTTACCGTCAGCTTCGGCCACTGCAGCGTCAGCTTCGGCCACTGCAGCGTCAGCCCTCAGGATTCGTTGATTCTTCTTCAGGATTTCATCGTTCTTGGACTCCAGTTCATGGTTCTGGCCCACAATTGTTGCGTTCTGGGCTTCCACTTCATCGATCTTCCAGACCAACCCTCCCGAAAGCCCGACCATTGCGACAAACAGAAGTGTCCATGTTCTGCGGACGATTGTTCGGACACGTCGTGCTTTCTTCAGCTTGGAACGTGTTGCTGCGAAGCGACGATTGTCTTCGTCCGGAATCACCTGTAAGCCGAGATCGATATCGCCTTTTGTGTGAGCCAGTTCCGCATAGGCCTGCCGTGCTTTCTGGTCACCGTCGATAGCCCGCCGGTTGTTAGGCCATTTACGCAGAGCTTCCGCGTACAACGTGACCGCGCTTTGATATTCCGAGTAGCTGGTTGTGCCTTTCAATTCGACCTTGTGCATCAGTTCTTCCGCACGCCCCGTGATACGGTATTCGCGAATGGCGTCCTGAAACTGTTCCACGGACGAATAGCGGTCCTGAGGGGCGGTTGCCATGGCCGTTCTTGCGATTTCCATCAGTTCACCTTCATTCATGACATTTGGCTCAATTTCATTGGCAAGCACGGCCTGGATCACGGCATTCAGCTGTTCCTGCGGGTCATTCAGATTCCACGCTTTGCGCAATAGATGGGGCGGAAAACCTTCAAGTGCTTCAAACAACATGGCACCCAGCAGATAAATATCACTATGCCGCCCGACACGACTCACATCCTCGTCGGCAAGTTCCGGCGGCATGTATACAGGCGTCCCTGCTCCACCACGAAAGTCCACGACGACGCTGTCCCTTCCCGAAAAATGTTCATTCGTGATCGCCAGGCCCCAGTCCAGCACAATCACTTCGCCGTAGTTACCGACAATCACGTTTTCCGGCTTCAGGTCGCGGTTGATAACACCCTGCGAATGGGCGAACGCCACGGCGTCGCTCACCTTCATCAGGATCTCAAGGTTGTCTTCCAGAGACAGGTCTCTAACGGTCGTATTCCACGGGGTGCCGGTGACCTGCTTCATGGAATAAAACAGTTTGCCGTCTTCGGTCCGTCCCATGTCGTGAATCGGAACGATATTCGGATGAACCAGATTCGCCGTCACCACAGCCTCTGATACAAACATCGCCTGATCATGGTCGACGTTCAGCGTGTCCGGCTTAAGCGTCTTGATGGCCAGTTCACGATTCAAGGACGTTTGTCGTGCCCGATACACGATTCCCATATTGCCGGCACCAAGCTCGCCGGTCACTTCATACTCAGGCACGGAATCATCAACGGCCAAGGCCGACTGCAGACCGGTTGCTGTCGAAGGATCGGCCGGCATCTCGTTCATCACGCCGGATATGTGACCAGCAATCCCGCGTTCCGGGATACGTAGACTCCAAGTACTCTTTCCGGCCACTTTGCGAGTTGACAGGCGGGGCTGCGATTCTCGACCCGATTCGGTCGATATCTGTAAAGCAGGGGCGGCCACCGCAAGATTCCCGGCATCCTGCATGGGCATAGTTCGAATCTGAGCTCTGGCGTCCTGCAACACCTGCGTCAGCTGCGAATCGCCTGCTTGATACGTACTCGAAACATGGCGCAGACTTTCCTGGGGCGGCAGATCACGTTGAATCTGAGACGGGCCGGCCGACTCAGCAATCGGTGGAGCCACCTGCGTCCCGAAGGCAGGGCGCATCTTCGAACCAGCGTCCGGTTCACGTTCAGTCTCGCCTGCTGCGGGAGCGGACTCTGGCTGGTTCTTTCCAAATGCTGGAAGCTGTGTTCCGTAGACGGGATTCTGCCGAGGAGTTTCGTTCTCCGAAGGATTCTTTTTGCTCATGATCCCGCTGTCTGTGAAAATCCGGCTGTTGAATGAACCCGGCGTGAGGGTGTCAAACGCACATGGAACCACATGTTGGCGGCAAAATGCTGATCCTGTGTGAAGGGATCGTTGGGAAACCGCCGGCAGAGGTCCGTGGATGAAATTTATTTCAGTTCTGTACCTCTGTTCAGAATTCGACTAATCATAGACGTGTGCGGCGACGACACGGCTTCTGTTCTGCGTTTTCGGCCCAACAGTTGGGAAACAGCCAGACCAGCCATGGCCGACTGGGCTGCCGTCCCCGAGACTCCGCCCATCTGACTGGTTGCTTCGGAACCCGGAATAACAAGAGCCTCAACTTGATCGTCGTCAGAATTCACACGAACATCGTCCGCGTCGTCCGGAACCTGGATTGTATCCGGGCCCTCATCAGGTGCACTGTCCAGTAAATTGCCATTCTCGTCTACGTCCAATCGTTCCAGTCGCAACTCAGGAAGCAACTCAGGAATGCTTTCTTCCATCGGAAACGGCTGGTTGTCAAAGACATCGAATCTCAACACCGGTCGTTCAAATCTAACGGTCCCGTCGTCCTTCACTTTCGTCGTGATCACCCACAACTCATAATCCGAGCCATTCAATCCCTCCTGCTGAACCCACTTCCTCAACCGTTTAGGCTGCAGGATTTTCCAGCCAAGTTCGTCGTCGATGTGATCATAGCCAGGCACCGGTTCATTACTCCCTTTCTGACGAAGCTGGAAGAAGTCTTCCGATTGCGTCGACAACGATGTGGTCGGAAATTCGACCGGTTCGGCCGGAGTGACGAGCACAGGATCAGGGACAGGAACCAATGGCTCTGCAACCGCCGGAACCAGTCGTTCGGGTGGATCGGCGACTGGATCCGGGATGAATAAAGAGATTGTCGGGACAACAACTTCCAGCAACCCGTCTTCGAAGTGCAGATCCTGATTGTCTATGGCTACGTCCAGGCTGCCAACCCCCGTAAAGTTAGCACTGTCGGGAGCAATGTTAGCTGCAGCCAATGGATTAAATGACCCGGTCGTGGGATCGTCTGTTGAGTTTTGTGTCGGAGTGTTGGACGCGTTGTCTACAGTGTTCGGAGCCGCAACGCGAATGGAGTCATGATGGCTCACGGAAAAGTCTACGAAGAATTTCGTTTGATCAACATTCACAAAAGGAATGAAGTCATTGAGGCTGGAATAAACGTGCCCCACGGTAATAAAGTTGCCCCCTGTGCCAACGGCAAACGTTTCATAACGGCTGGACGTTTCTGTGTTGTATGAAACGCCTGTTGCGGGAAGGACGCCCAATGCGTCGTTTGACGGGTCTCGCCAGTCGATGTTAACCTGCAAGTTGACTTCACCGGTTGCTCCCACGTCGATTTCCCAGGTGCTGAGCAGGAGATCTACGCTCCCTGAATACTTGAAATTCTGCACGACCTGGGCGATGGCAGACGCGGGCAGGTCTGGCTCAAAAGTGTTTGCTATTCCGCCGTCCGTGATCAGCTCAGCTCCGGCACCGAAATCAAAGGCCGTAACCACTTCCAGAGCGTGCATTGTGCCCGCCCCCGCTGCCGTCAGATCGATCGGCGTCCCAGCCAATGCCGCCACCCGGGTCGTGGCCAACTGAACCGTATTCGCATCAACAACGATCAACGCATACGTCGTTCCCGTCACGAGTGGTGTAATATCCGTCCCGCCACCATTCTCGTACGTCACCAGATCACCGGTCACCAAACCGTGCCCCGCCCATACGATCTGTTCCGTCGCCAGAGTCACCGCAGCCGCCGGATCGAACGTCAGGTCCGACGCTTCCGTCGACGCCGTGATTCTGATTTTGTCGCCGGTTGCAGTGTAAGACAGCTCCATTGCTGTCGGATCCG
>Ga0315331_10001758_pt1 | contig 16348 bp, 10 predicted proteins | sample M160m34915metaG_FD_203456 | JGI IMG/M metagenome (GOLD analysis project Ga0315331, IMG submission 203456) | Ammonia-oxidizing marine archaeal communities from Monterey Bay, California, United States - M1 60m 34915 | ecosystem: Environmental > Aquatic > Marine > Intertidal zone | place: USA...
CCTGGAACTGTTCAAGTGTCAATGTAGAGCGAATTGAGAAGCCATTTTCTACCCCTGTCATGAAAGGTGGACTGTTTGCGTCGAAATTCCGCCGCTCTCTGCAAGTCGAGAAAGACGCAGTCAGCTGAATTGATTAAACTACAGAGCATGTTTCTTTATCTGACAATGTCACTACGAACTTCGAGTCGGAAGCGAGTCCCCTATCAAGATTGCGGGAACCGCAATTGGCTTGTCCGTCACCGCGTTCAAACGGTTCATTGGATACTGTTTTTGTGGTTGGTGGTCGGTGTGTCACGACCACTTTCGGCAGACGACGTTATCCCACCGACGGGAGTTGGAAGTGAAACGCCGAGCCCGGAACAGTTGGAGTTTTTTGAGAAGCATGTTAGGCCGATACTGATTGAGAATTGCTATGAGTGTCATGGGGATCGATCAGATGGTGGGTTGCAACTGACTTCTCGTGAAGGGTTGCTCCGTGGAGGTGACAGTGGCGCTGCACTTGTACCGGGGAATTTGGATTCCAGTTTGTTGGTGGAAGCGATTCGGTATCAGAACCTCGATTTCCAGATGCCTCCGCAAGGTAAGTTGGATCAGTCGCAAATCAATGCATTGGAAAAATGGGTTGAAATGGGAGCACCTGATCCGCGTGAAGAGGCGGTTGAGACACGATTGCCCGTTGGGATGAGCACGGAAGACGGAAGAGACTTCTGGTCCTTTCGGCCTGTTTCCAATCCAGATGTGCCCAACATGGACGGACATGTTTTCGTTAAGAATTCAATTGATGCTTTTATCCTGAAACGCTTGATTGATCAAGGTTTGGAACCCGCGCCGCAGGCTCAACCTCGAACGCTTATTCGAAGGTTGTACATGAACCTGATCGGTGTCCCACCGACACCGGAGCAAGTCGATGCTTATTTGTCGGATTCTTCTCCTCGGTCCACGCAAAAATTGATTGATCAATTGCTGCATTCACCCGCCTACGGAGAACGCTGGGGACGCCACTGGTTAGATGTTGCCCGCTACGCAGATTCAAACGGTTTGGATGAGAATCTTGCGTTTGGCAACGCATGGCGGTATCGAGACTATGTGATCAACGCTTTTAACTCAGATCGTTCGTTCAATCGCTTTCTGATTGAACAGCTTGCTGGTGATCTATTGCCTGAAGCGACTGAAGAAACAAGGGTTGCCACTGGTTTTCTCGTGTTGGGTGCCAAGGTGCTGGCGGAGCCGGATCGAGAAAAGCTGACTATGGATACAATCGATGAGCAAATTGATGCGACTGGTAAAGCGTTCATGGGAATGAGCTTGGGTTGTGTGCGTTGTCATGATCACAAGTTTGACCCTGTCAAGCAGCGGGACTACTACGCGTTAGCTGCAATATTTAAGAGTACGAAAACGTTTGGTGATACCAATACTGGCGCAATCAAACATTGGCATGAGTACGTTCTGGAATCTGACAATGACATGGGTGACTTCAAGGTCATTGATGCGGAGATCGCAAGGCTAAAGAAAGAAGCAAGCGATTGGAAGAATTCAGCGATGGCCAAATTGCGCACCGAAGCGACTGATAAGGCAACTGAATACTTGATGGCCTGCACAGAATTCGGATTGTCTGATTCATTGGTGCGAATTGCCGAGATCGCGGAACGGTATGGCCTGCATCCTCGTGTCCTGCACCATTGTCGGCGACACCTTGAGTTCAATCAGCAGCATGAAGTTTTCAAACCGTGGCATGACGTGCAACAGACCTACGTTGACACAGCACGAAAAATCGATGCTGTTCAGAAACTTTACGGTCCACTCTTTACCCCCGAATCAGAGCCCGAATCCGACTCAAAGTCAGAGCCCGAATCTGCCTCAAAGTCAACGCCAGGATCTGCATCTGGTGGACAGACTGCTCACGAATCACTGATTCAGGATTCCACCATCAAGTCCGTTGTTCTGCCTGACTTGAAGTTGGTTGCAGCGGCATTGAAAGATCGTTCTGGTTTCCTTACCGTTCCACCAAAGCCCGAATTCGCGTTTGATGATGAGACGCTGGCTGAGTACAACCGGCGCATGGAAGCTGCCAGGATTTATGAGTCCAAAGCTCGGGACATTCCGTCGGCGATGGGAGTTTCCGATAGCACTGTACTCGCAAAGTTGCCGATTCATATCCGCGGGAGTCATCTGAACCTTGGTGAAGAGGTGGCCCGGGAGTTCCCGGAGGTCATGCGAAGCTCGAAGGTGCGCCCGGTCTTTCCTCGGCATCAGAGTGGACGACTGGAATTGGCAACATGGATGGCCAGTACACGCCATCCCTTGACCGCTCGCGTCTATGTGAATCGTGTTTGGCGGTGGCATTTTGGTGAGGGACTGGTCAGAACCACTGAGAATTTCGGTGTGCTTGGTGATCGTCCGTCGCATCCTGAGTTGCTCGACTGGCTGACCCATTGGTTCATGGAATCAGGTTGGTCTACCAAGAATCTCAATCGACTGATCCTTGGTTCCAGCACTTATCAAATGTCTGCTCTGCACCCACAACGATCGGTCGCCAGTAAAGTGGATCCGGGTAATCGCCAGTTGTGGAAGTTTCGTATGCAGCGTCTGGAGCCTGAGCAGATTCGGGATTCGATTCTTTCGATCTCAGGACGCCTTGAGAGAACGATGGCGGGAAAGACGGTTCCTTTGCGTAACCGTCAGTTTGTATTCAATCACACTTCTGTTGACCACACTCGTTATGACAGTTTGCGAAGAGCAATCTATTTGCCTGTGATTCGCAATAACTTGTACACCATGTTTGAGCAATTCGACTTTCCCGACCCCACGATGCCCACCGGTAATCGCAGTGAAACGGTTGTCGCGCCTCAGGCACTGTTGTTGATGAATTCTGATCTCGTGATTGATTCTGCTGATACTCTTGCCCAGGGTTTGCTGAAGTTGTCGGCGAGTGATGCCTCGCGAGTTGAAATTGCTTATCAGCAGGTGTTGGGCCGTCGTCCCACAGAAATTGAGTCCCGGCGAGCAGTTGATTTTGTTGCCCAAATCATGTCGGGCGCCAAATTGAATTCTGATACTGTTGACGATGAATGGATCAAGAGAGGGTGGTCGCTGTTTTGCCAAAGTCTGTTCGCCAGTAATGAATTCATGTATCAAAGGTGAGGGTATGTTGAAATCATCATTGCAATCCAGACGAAACATCTTGCGCAATAGCGCAGTGGGATTTGGAAACCTTGCTCTCTTGCATCTTTTGCAACGAAGTTGCCCAGCGGAAGATTCCACAGTCGGTGTTGCGGGCACAAAAGCATTGACTAATCAATCTGGGCCTTTAGTACCTAAGCCAACGCATCTGGCGGCACGAGCCAAACGGGTTGTTTTTCTGTTCATGAAAGGTGGTCCCTCGCATGTGGACACCTTCGATCCCAAGCCGTTGTTGGATCGTGACCATGGGAAGCCGTTGCCGTTCGATCTACCCAGAGTCACCTTCGCTAAGCAGGGGAACCTGCTTCGCTCTCCATGGCGTTTTAAAAAACATGGTCAGAGCGGACTGCCCGTTAGTGAATTGTTTCCAAATGTTGCAACACATGTTGATGACTTGTGTATTTTGCGTTCGGTCCATGGCACCAATCCCGCTCATGGTGGGGCATTGCTGAAACTACACACGGGGAGCGATCAATTTGTGCGTCCAAGTCTTGGGTCGTGGTTGACCTATGGGTTGGGGACAGAAAACGAGAATCTGCCTGCCTTTGTTACCATCTGCCCTACTCTGGCTCATGGTGGTGTAAACAATTGGGGTGCCGCTTTCTTGCCCGCGCACTGCCAGGGGACTCCCATCGGAAATGCATCGCTCAGCGCTAAGACTGTTGGTGTCAAGCATATCCGTAATCAAAGGGTTGATCCGCGAAACCAACGTCAGCAGTTGGATTTGATTCGAGCGATGAATCAGGAGCATTTGGAGAGCGTTGGCGCAAACGCTGCTCTTGAGGGAAGACTGAATTCATTCGAGCTCGCTTATCGAATGCAGTCATCCATGCCCGAGTTACAGGATCTGGCTAGGGAGACATCGGCGACGCAGCAAATGTACGGAATTGACGATCCTGTTACCGAAGATTTTGGTCGCCAGTGTCTGATGGCCAGAAGGTTTCTTGAAAATGGTGTTCGTTTTGTGCAAGTCACGCACAGTGATAGCGAAGTACAGTGGGATCAGCACGGAAATTTGTACGCGGGGCATACGAAGAATGCTGCCGAGGTCGATAAGCCAATCGCGGGGCTATTGCAGGATCTTAAAAGTAGAGGCTTGCTCGAAGACACACTGGTGATCTGGGGAGGCGAGTTCGGACGAACGCCCACGGCGCAGGGGAACAATGGTCGTGACCATAACCCGCATGGCTTCACCATGTGGATGGCAGGCGGTGGTGTAAAAGGTGGCCATGCCTACGGGGCAACCGATGATTACGGATATTATGCCGCCGAAAATAAGATGCATGTGCATGATCTTCACGCGACCATTTTGCACTTGATGGGTTTGGATCATGAACGCTTGACCTATCGGTATGCCGGGCGAGATTTTCGACTGACCGATGTCGCAGGGCAGGTCGCTGATGACATTCTTGCCTGATACCATGCGTGTGCAACGATCGCGGCAGGCGTGAAATTTTGGACCCATGATGCTATCCCGTTACGATTCCGTTCTCATGGTATCCCCACTGGCGTGAATCCAAGCCCTGTCATGCGACGCGGGTCAGTCTGGGGACCCGGATTGCGAAATCTGCCATAAGCTTCCATGGAAAACAAGAATGACTGAACCAATCGTCCCTGTTAATCTGCTGACGGATGAGGAAAAAGCTGTCTTTGAATGGCAAATGTGGATTCCGGATTTGGGCCAGCAGGGTCAGCAGCGTTTGAAAGATGCTTCGGTCATGATTTCTCGGGTGGGTGGAGTCGGCAGTGTCGTGGCTTATGAATTGGCTGCTGCCGGGGTGGGAAAACTTGTGTTGGCCCACGCGGGCAACGTCAAACCCAGTGATCTGAACCGACAGTTGCTGATGACACATGACTGGATCGGCAAACCACGCATTGAGTCGATCAGGCGACGTCTGTTGGAACTCAATCCGCGGCTAGAGATCGTTTCGGTTGCTGAAAATGTAAATGACGAAAATGCCGCAAGCCTCGTTGATCAATGTGACCTGATTGTTGATTGCGCGCCGCTGTTTCCAGAGCGTTTTGCCATGAATCGCCAAGCTGTGCTACAGAATAAACCGCTGGTCGAATGTGCCATGTACGAGATGGAAGCGCACATCACGACTGTGATTCCGGGGCAGTCACCCTGTTTGCAATGCATCTTTCCCAAAGATCCTCCCACTTGGAAGCGGCAGTTTCCTGTGCTTGGGGCTGTGTCGGGTACCGTGGCGTGCATGGGGGCTGTCGAAGCGGTCAAAGTGATTGCCGGATTGGGGGATCCGTTGTCTGGTCGATTATTGCGAATGGATCTCAGACGGATGACTTTTCACACAATGAATGTCAGTCGACGCGAGGACTGCCCAGTCTGTGGCAAAGCCGCTGACTGACGTATTCGGGTGACGCAGAGAAATGTCACCACTGAGTTGCTGAATGAGAACCTCGGTCTGCTGTCTGCTGTCAGCTGTCTGCGCGTGCAATGCTGCTTCGAAAGTTGATCACGCAACCCGCTTGCCCAGCAAACCATCATTTGTAGGTGGGTGTGTTAGACGCTGCATGTTGTAGCTTTCAGCAACCTGTTCAATCACGCCTGGCGTGATTCTTGACAGTCCGCTGCAGGCGCTTGTTGTAAGTGCTAACTCGGCGAGTACGGCAATTTCACCGATCAGGCCGGCACTCAAGTCATGCAGACGTGTGATGGCTGCTTCGCTGAAAATTGCACCTGTGCTGCCAGCCTGTTTCAAAGCAGCGGCAACGTAGGCTTGCGTGTCCTGTGGGGGCAACGAATCAAGCTCGATTTGCATGCCGCACATGCCTGCGTTCAACTGGAGGCGTGGGCGATCGTCAGGCAGAGTCGTAGCAACGACCGAAAAATTTCGGTGCCGCTGCGCAAATTCAGCAGCGACGCCAATAGTAGAGGCAGGGCAATTTTCAAGAAACCACAATGTGCGAATTCCTTGCTTGTCACTCTGTTGAATTGCCGCGTCAATCATTGGAAGCGTAATTTCGTTGCGTTGCCCGTGTCCCAGTACAGAACCGAGTTTCTGCATGAGCGACGTTGAGCTGTCGCCAGTCGTTCGTGTCAGAATGACGTCGACTGGGCAGGAACCAAATCCACGCATTGAAACCAGATGATCAAGTAGATGGCTGACGCCGGAACGACTTGCTGCCGTCAGGATGGCAAGTTTCCAGTCACTCGCTGCAAAGTATTGGAGTGCAGCAAGCGTTTCACGCTGTGGTTGACCTGAAAAAAAGAAATCAGGACAGCTTAAAAACGCGGGGCGTTGGAGTGACCAGTGGTGCAGGTAGCCGGAAAAAGGCTCATGTACAAACAGCGACAATTCAGTTCCTGCACAGACGGTACGGTGATGCGAGGGGAGAGACCTACCAAATTTGAGTCTCCGAGTCCTCTTTTAGATCGGCTAACGTGTAGTATCTTCTTGAGAATGCCTGAGGCCACGTGATGACCAAAATAGCCAGATTGCGGTGCTGTAAACGATGACACGAAGATACTTTGTCCCCGATTTGCCGATTTTGGGCGGCTTGGTCAGTCTGCCAGAGGCGGAAGCACAGCACGCTAGTCGTGTCATGCGAGTTCAGGTTGGTGACGATCTGGTCCTGTTTGACGGTCGGGGGAATGAGGCAACCGCGAATTTCCTGCATGTGGGACGCAACGAATGCCACTGTCAAGCAAATGCTGCCCAAGCGATCAATCGTGAACCCAAACGCGAGATCCATCTCGCGATCGCACTGCCCAAACCTGATCGTTCGAGAGAACTGATCGAGCGTTTGACGGAAATGGGAGTCTGCTCACTGACGCCATTGATCGCTCAGCGTACGCAACGCCCACCTACCGATTCATTGCTTGCAAAACTCCGTCGCGGTGTGATTGAGGCGTGCAAACAATCCGGCAGAAATCAGTTGCTGGATTTGAAAGAACCAATGCGGTCCGATGCTTTTTTCAGGAGTTGTGAGCAGCATACGCGTTGGATCGCTCATCCTGCCATGGACGATATCATCCGTGATGCCGCACCCACCGGCTGTTTTCATGTTGCGATTGGCCCGGAAGGTGGATGGACCGATGATGAGGTGCAATTGGCTATTTCGCATGGTTTCAGAGCGGTTGATTTGGGCGCACGTATCTATCGAATCGAAACAGCGGCGACGGCCATCGCTGCTGTTCTGGCAACCTGATTCAGGCTGGGCTCAGTGAACCAATCGGTTGGGCCATGAATCCTGCCTTCAACCTGCGCTGATCCGCAATGCTCCGGATTACTTTGCGGAGCCAATCCGTGATGCACGCGACTGAGTAAGTATGAGGTGTTGCTTCAGCCAGACGACAACACGATTCCAAATCTCGAATAAGGACCAATGTATGTATGCCCAATCGCGGGACCAAGGAAGTGACGCGAGTACGGGGTCACGGAGTGGACCGGATTTTTTTCCGTCGCCACCGCCAGTACAAGGAAGCGAGTCTTTCAGTACTGAGAAAAAAATGAAATCAGTTGCCTGTGGAAAATCCGGTCTCATGCGGGAAGTTCCACGAGTAGGGTCCCTCTTATTGGCAGTGTACGAAACCGAGCAGGAATACCGAGCGGGGATTTTGTTGGTTGATGAGGTGACGGAGATCACAGCAAGCCACCGCGGCGGCTGTTCAAGTGATTCTGGAAAGGTGGGGCGTCGGACGAAGGATTGGTCGGGCAGAATCGCTGAACTTCAGCTTGAAAATGATCATTTGTCTGGCCAAGCATTGCAGTGGGGCGAGAAGACTGATTTGTCCAGCGACAAAATTCTGTATTCGGAAGTGCTGACCAGCAAATTGAAAAGCGAGCATGTGGTTGCTTGCCGAAGCCTGTTGAGCCGTCTCAAGATGATCGCGAAGATGCTGGAAATGAGTCGTGGCGAGTACTGAGGATTCAATCCGTATCTGTGTTACAGAGTGCTTGCCAACGACTAAAAATCTTAGAAGCGTCAGTCGCTCTGCTCAGCCTGCCGATCTTGAGCAGGCCACTGCTGGCAAAGGATTTTTGGCACTGGGCGTACACCCTGATGTGTCAGGTCTACTCGGTTGCGATCTCGACGGAATCCAAGTCGGTGAACTTGCCGACAGACATGTTTGCGCCCCCGACCAGTAGCATTTTTGTATCAGTCCAAGGCACCATCACGTGAAAGAAACGCGCGGGGTCGTATTCGGAAACCACCTCCCAATTCTTTTCTGATTCATTCAGTCTTTGGACGTTTCCGTCAATCGTGCTGACGTAAAGGTGACCACCCAGGGAATGGGCGGCTGAACCGAATCCCGTGAGCGGTTTGCCCTCGAGGTTTGGTCCCTGGGACCAGCTGTCTGATGCGGGATCGTAAACATCGGTTCGAGTGGTTGGGCCACCATTGGAATTCATGCCACCAATCACGTGGATTTTTCCATCATGGGCTGTTGCAAACAGAGCCCGTCGTTTGAAGGGAGGCTTGGCAAGCGGTTGCCAGACAGCGTTTGGGTCTGCGAGATTCAGTTTCCAGGCAGTGCCATGCCACTCTGTTGCTTCGCCTTTGAGTGCCCAGCCGCCAATCACAAAAATCTGGTCACCAGAAATGGCAGCACTCAAGGATGATCGTGGTTCCGGCAGTGGAGCAAGATCGACCCAGTGGTTTTTGGCAACGTCGAAGCGGCTGACTGTTTGTTGTGAGTGCAGGTCATGTTCTTCGCCCTCGGCGTTGCGAGCAGTGAAGCCGCCAATGCGTACAACCGAGTCCTTGTGAGGAAGCATCACCAAACCTTGCAGACGCGGACCTGAAGGTAATTGCTTCCACTGTTTGGGGGCATTGAGATCCAACGACCAGAACTCATTGGACTGCTCTGCTGTGGAATACGAATGTGCTGTTCCTGAGTGACCTCCGTAAATGAATAATGTTCCGTTCGCAACAGCGCCGCCAAAGCTTGTAAGCTCAAGTGGTAGTTCCGGGAGGTCTGTGGTTTTCACTTGAACTTTGGGAGATGAGTGCGGTTTGGTCTTTGTTGAATCAGGTTCCTCCGCAGAACACGCAGGGAGTTCAATCAACAGACTGAAAACGGTGAAAAATAGCAGGACGATTTGGTGCTTGTGGTTCATGGCAGAGATGTCGGGAGTGGTTGATCAGAAGACAGGAAGCGTTCAGTAATGAAAGCCTCTGTTGTGTGTCACCAGATTCCATTAGATCATGTTATCGCATTTGCTGATCCATCAAAATCGAATTGGACATTGAAATTGGGATCCTCGTCAGAGGACCGAATGGTGATTCTTGCGTGGTGTAGTTCACCGACCGCTCGACACAATCAACGATCTGATATGAAAACAACATGATCAGGAAAAGAACAAGAGGTGCCACGGTTTGGGCCGTGCACCGCTTGTTCTAATCGAATCGTATTGCCGATCATTGGCTACGAGCGTTATTGATTGGGAGTGCTCGACGTTGGGTTCTTCGCTGAAGATACGGGGTCCGGTGAATCGTTCGTCGCTTCATCCCGAGTAGGACGATCGCCAACGACGGGACCTGTAGCTCGTTTCTTGCGAGAACTGTTGCGAAAGTTCAATAGTTTCTCCCGCTGATCCGTTGTTAGTACTGCTTCGATATCTTGCATTTGTTTGGTTTCAAGCTTCTCCAATTGCTGTTTGAGTTTCGAAATCTGATCACGAAAGTTTGCCTGAATCAGGTAAATTTCGATCCTTTGCTCACTGTTTACCAGTGATGCAAAGTAACGCGGCAACCTGCCCTTCACCGTTTCGCGACTGACCGACGTTGCCCCACGCTCAGAATTAGTTGTTGGGTCTTGCGGTTTCTCCTGTGCGACCGAGATTGCGCAGACTGCTGCGAAAGCAAGAACCAAAACACTACGACCCCATGCATTACTCATAACTCTTTTGCCCCAAGAGTGTGATGAAAATGGTGCCAACCAACACTGGCTGGCGTTGATTCGCCAATGTGACGAGTGGTGGACAAATGTACAAATCAATTGGTTCCTGTCAAGCTAAAAATTCAACGATTGCGTTTTAAATCAAGGCTGCATCAGTCAGCCGCGAAGTCAAAAAAGCTAGCAACGAGTGGTGTGTCCGGCAGCTTTCATGGGCCGTCAATGATGCTGATCCAGCAACAGATTTGGGTGGGATGGGCCATGCTGGTCTTCCAGTCATACGAGTCCGTGGAGGGTTCGGTATGCTTTCACTGGACAATCTGTGCGGATGTAAAAAGGGTCAACTTAATGGTGCCGAGAAACTGATCATGTTGTTACCCGTTTTCTAACTCACATTGTTCACGCAGTTCGCCTGTGTGAAATGACCTGTGTGATTTGCAAACATCCGCTCTTGTAAGAGAAAGTCGTCGATAACTCTTGGGATTTACATGAGATCTTTGTTGTACTTTGCCTGTTGTCTGACAGTGTTCATGACAGGGACTGCATTACGTGGTGCGGATACAGCTGTGCTGCTTGCAGGTGCTGCGGTAGTGGACATCTCGCCGCAGACACTGCCTGCGTTTCAAAACGGTGGGTTTCTGCAGGCCAAGTCAAATCGAGTGGTAGATCCGCTGCACGCACGTTCCTTGGTGATTAGTGATCGATCAGAAACGATTGCCATCGTGATTGTTGATTCTTGCATGTTGCCGACATTTTTGTGCGACAAAGTCAAGCATCTGGCATCACAGGAAACAGGGATCCCAATTGATCGTATTTTGATCAGCGCGACTCATACCCACATGGCCCCGTCCTCGATGTTGTGTCTGGGGTGTCCTGCTGATGATCCGTATGTTCAGTATGTACCCGCCCGCATCGCAAAGTCCATTATCGAGGCATACCGGAATCTGCAGCCTGCCAAAATTGGCTGGACTGTAGTCGACGGTAGCGAGCTTACAAATTGTCGTCGTTGGATCACTCGCAGCGACAAAATGGGCGTCGATCCATTCGGTCAACAAACCGTACGAGCGATGATGCACCCCGGTTATCAAAATCCGTCTTATACAAGTCCTGCTGGGCCGATTGACCCATGGCTTTCGGTGTTGAGCGTGGTTTCCGACAAGGACGCGACCCCCATCTGTGTGATGGCGAATCTTTCGATGCACTATTTCGGTGGAGGTGGTTTTTCCGCAGACTACTTTGGCGAGGTTGCGCGTCTGTTGAAAAAAGAAATGCAGAACGTCAGCGAACAGGAAACTTCTGGTTTTGTGGGCATCATGTCTCAGGGTACGAGCGGCGATTTGCACTGGATGGATTACAGCCAGCCCCGTCAGGCAATCAATCGTCAGCAGTATTCTCAACGTGTTGCGGACCACGTGATGGATGCCGTTGCAAAGATCGAGTATCGCTCGGATCACTCGCTGGCGATGTCAGAAAAACGATTGACCATTGACCTGCGGAAACCGTCCAAAGACCGTCGGCAATGGGCACGACCAATCAACGCTGCCCGTGGCGAATTGTTGCCACGCACACGAGTGGAGGTGTACGCCCAACAGGCCGAGTGGATTCACGAACATCCGAACGCTGAGGTGGTTCTGCAGGCAGTTCGTATTGGTGAGCTGGGAATCACTGCGATTCCAAATGAAGTTTATGGCATCACCGGCCTGAAATTGAAACGTCAGAGTCCGCTTGCTGCGACCTTCAATCTTGAACTTGCCAACGGAGCAACGGGATACATTCCACCGCCTGAGCAGCACCAGTTGGGTGGCTACACGACTTGGCCCGCTCGTACTGCCGGGCTCCAGGAACAGGCAGAGCCGCAGATCGTTGAAACTTTGTTGAGCTTGCTGGAGCAGGTCTCCGGAAAGAAACGTCGGACGATTGCCCAGAGCGATTCGCCCTATTCGCAGGCACTCAGTGAGCGAAAGCCGATCGCTCATTGGCAACTCGATGATATGACTTCGGAACAGGTTGTCGATGCAATTGAGAATGATTCCGCTCAGTATCACGGTGCAGTTGCCTTGTTTTTGCCTGGTCCAGAGGCCCATGGTTTCACTGCAGAGGGATATGGATCGCGAGCTGTTTATCTTGCCGGTGGACACATCGAGGCAAGCTTGCAGCAGGCACCTGAGCAATACAGTCTGGCGATGTCGTTTCAGAATATGCTGCCGGCTGGGGTTCGTGAAATCACCGGTGTTCTGTTTTCGAACGAGACAGAAACGCTGTTGCTTGGTGGCACAGCAAGCGGCGAACACGCAGGACGGTTGCTGCTTCGTTCCGGCCAGAAAATCTACCCGGGCAAGACGCCCATGTCGCCCAGACATTGGCAGCAGATCATTGTGACCAGAGACGATCAACGTATCCGTGTTTACCTAAATGGCAGTCTGGATCCTGAAATTGATGCGCCGCTTGATTCGCCAAAGCCAGTTCGGCGATTGCTCATTGGTAGCGATGGTGTTTCGCAGGCGACGTTCGATGGGAAAATTGACGAGGTTGCAGTTTTCGATCGTGCATTGAAGACGGCCGATGTCGATGCACTTTACCAAGTATCGGGAATGGTCCCCCCACCACGACCCAAACCACAGGTCGTGCTGTCCGCTAAAGCGACTGATGCCAAATCACGCCGGAAATATGCTGATGTTGTGTTGGCATCCAAGCCAGTTGCTTTTTGGCGACTGCATGATGGGTTGGCTTCGCAAGCGAAAAATGCAGTTGCGCCCAGTTCTCTTGAAGCCAGTTCTCCTGTAGCCGGTTCTGCTGTTTATGAAGACGGTTCAAAACCGCTTGAAGTGAATTCGAATGTGCCTAACTTTTCGGGTGGACGAGTCAAGGTAAAGGTGCCTGATCTGGGAGACACGTACAGTATCGAACTCTGGTTTCGGAATGAATTGCCCGTCGAGTCACGCCCTGTGACCGCTTATGTGTTTTCAAGGGCGGTGGATGGAGTCGATGGCGCCTTGGGTGATAATCTGGGAATCGGTGGCACGCACTCGGATATGGGGCGGCTGATTGTGTTCAATGGCAATCAACGGAATCAATTAGTTGCGGGGAAGACACCGATCGTGCCTGGCAGTTGGTCGCATGTGGTGATGGTGCGAGAGGACCAACGCATCACCGTCTACCTCAATGGTGATGTTGAACCAGAAATCGTAGAGGATTTACCCATCGGGTATCCGGATGGCTGCGGGCAGATTTTGTTGGGCGGAAGAGCGGACAACTTTGCAAACCTTCAGGGGATGATGGAAGAAATCGCTCTCTATGATCGTGCTTTGAATCCCGCAGAAGTCGCGGCCCATTTTAAAGCGGCCGCAGTCAAGCAAATAGAAAAAAAACAAGATGCAGTTTCGGTCATTTTGGCTGATCCAACGCCAACGGACGTGGGGCAGGCGATCGACACGATTCAGGTACGTGACGGTTTCGAGGTTCAGCTTGTGGCTGCAGAGCCGCTGGTTCAGGATCCCGTTGCTATTGATTGGGGGGCGGATGGAAAACTTTGGGTAGTGGAAATGGCTGACTATCCGTTGGGGTTGGATGGGAAAGGGCAACCGGGAGGGCGGGTGCGTTTTCTTGAGGACACGAATTCTGATGGGCTGTACGACAAGACCACTTTGTTTGCCGAAGGTCTGAGTTTTCCAACCGGCGTGCTGGTGTGGGGCAACGGAATCCTTGTGACCGCTGCTCCCCAAATCGTTTATTTGGAAGACACGTCAGGTGATGGAAAAGCCGATGTGCAGCGGCCCCTGTATTCTGGTTTTCTCGAAGGGAACCAACAATTGCGAGTCAATGGTCTTCGTTGGGGACTCGACAACTGGGTGTACTGTGCCAGTGGAAGCCATCATGGTGGCTATGGCAAAGACAGCAAAATCACGTCATTGCAAACAGGTGTCGAATATCGTGTCGGTAGTCGCGATTTTCGGCTGCGCCCTGACAAGGGACTGATGGATCCACAGAGTGGTCCTTCGCAATACGGAAGAAGCCGCGATGACTGGGGCAATTGGTTTGGTGTGCAGAATAGTCATCCTTTGTGGCACTATGTCTTAGCTGACCAAAACATCCGCCGAAATTCGCATTATGCTCCACCTGATCCCAAGCATCAGGTTGTCACCCCTGCCAATCCGCCTGTCTATCCCGCTAGCAAGTTGCAAAAGCGTTATCACAGCTTCAGCCAATCTGGACGCTTTACATCCGCATGCTCGCCGATCATTTACCGTGATGATTACTTGTTTGAGCGGGGAACGGAGCAGCACGCTTTTACCTGTGAACCGTTTCATAATCTTGTGCAGCACAATTTGATTCGTGATGAGGGAGTCAGCTTTAAATTCAGACGGGATCCCAAGGAAGCAGAAACCGATTTTTTTGCCAGCGAGGATCGCTGGTGTCGGCCAGTCATGGTCCGCACTGGACCTGATGGAGCTCTGTGGGTTGTGGACATGTATCGGTACATGATCGAGCACCCCCAGTGGTTGCCGGAGAATGGTCAGAACGAATTACGACCGTGGTTCAGAGCGGGTGAGGATCGAGGGAGAATCTATCGCATAGTGCGGCGTGAACAGACACGTGATCAGACTTCTGCATCAGGTAAGCCGCTCGCTGAGCGATCCGTACCGGAACTCGTCGCTGTACTCGAAAGCTCGAACGGCTGGCAGCGAGACATGGCCCAAAGAATGTTGGTGCGAGGAGACCATCAGGCCGCTGTTCCGGCACTGAATGAGTTGCTGAAAACCAGCCAGCAACCACTCGCTCGCCTTCATGCCCTCTGGACGCTTGAAGGTCTTGGGAAACTATCAGTTGATAGCCTCGAGGCGGTGTTGTCAGATCAGCATGCTGGTGTACGCCGCAATGCTGTTCGCGTTGCATCAACGATCCATACCGATGTCGACCATTTGATTCCACTGATTGACGATCCCGACCCCAAGGTGCGTTTGGAGCTTGCTTCCAGTTTGGGCAATTATGAACAATCTGCCGCTGCATCAGCACTTGGGCAATTGATGGCTAACAACTCAGAGAACCAATATGTGTTAGCTGCTGCCATGAGTTCTCTGAATCCACGCAATGTTTCAGGCGTGTTGGCTGCGTTGATTGAGTCCTCTGCGCCGCCTGAACTGGTTCGCGAGCTGATTGGTCAAGCTGTTGCGATGGGTGACGCAGAGACGATTGAACGGGTCATGGAGGTTGTCTGTGGACCACCTCAAGGGAAGGCAGACAAGGAACATTTTGCTTCCCTGGCAATGGCACTCGATGGACTTGGGAGCCGTCAGTGGCCCATCAGCCGTATGTCCAATGACGCCCGCCGCAGGATGCAACGCAGTATTCAGTTGGCACGCCAGTGTGCCACCGACCAGGCATCAAACGCCGACGCCCGCGCCGCATCTGTTCAGCTGCTGGGGCGTGAAGCGGATACTCAGGCATCCGACTTTGCATTGATGACGGAGCTGTTGAGTCCACGCTCGCCCGTGCTGGTTCAACAGCAGGTTGTTTCACGCTTGGCACAGATCAGCGATCCTGAAGTAGCCGATGTTTTATTGAAGAGCTGGCAGTCGCACAGTCCCGAACTGCGAAAGCAGATACTCAACGCCATCGTGAGTCGCCCGGCGTGGTCAGAAATCCTTCGCGTTCACTTGATGAAGGGAATCATCAGTCCGAGTGAATTGACGGCGCCGATTCGGCAACAGCTGTTGGATGCCAGCAAGAACGCAGAGTCATGGAAACAGGTGCTGTCAGCAAAAGTGTCAACCGATCGTGCGGAAGTATTGAGTCGTTTCAAGCCTGTTATCAAACTTGACGGCGACGCCAAACGAGGAAGTGTGCTGTATAAAAAATTGTGCATCAACTGCCATAAAGTGAAGAACGAAGGGTATGATGTTGGACCCAAGTTGGCATCGATCACAAATAAAACGAAAGAAGCATTGCTGTCGTCAATCATTGACCCTAGCGGTGCTGTGGATGCAAACTATTTCAACTACTCCATCCTGACGGAAGATGGCAGGACCTTGAGTGGCAAGTTGGAAACAGAGACTGCCACCGGTATCACGTTGCTTGCTGCCGAAGGAAAACGGACCACGGTGTTGCGTGACGACATTGAAATGCTCAAGGCGTCAAGGAAATCCCTGATGCCTGACGGTCTCGAACAGGATCTTGAATTGCAGGACGTGTCTGATCTGATTCAATATGTTCAGGAAACTTTTCGTTAAAACATGGCTAGACAATCAAGGGCAACGATGCGAGTAGAATCAGTCATCAGGTGTTTTGGTGTTCGCAGTTTGGAAAAGT
>Ga0315331_10001760_pt1 | contig 16346 bp, 12 predicted proteins | sample M160m34915metaG_FD_203456 | JGI IMG/M metagenome (GOLD analysis project Ga0315331, IMG submission 203456) | Ammonia-oxidizing marine archaeal communities from Monterey Bay, California, United States - M1 60m 34915 | ecosystem: Environmental > Aquatic > Marine > Intertidal zone | place: USA...
CGGCAGGTTGTCGCTCAGCCAGCCGACGATTTCGGAATAGTTCACGTCACCCGGCATGTCGGGCGGGGTCGAAAAAGCCATGTAATCGGCGTGGGCGATTTCCGCTTCGCCTTTCCACGGTGCTGCGACCGGCACCATGTCGCGCGCGGCGGCACAGAATTCGGCCATGCCGGAATTGATGCCGAGATCGGCCTGATAGACCTTGCCGAGCTCGTCGACCCCGGCGCTTATGTGAATGAAGGTCTGCTTTGGCTTCGGAAAATCAAAATAGGTGTAGCCGCCGCTGACGATCTCGCCCAGTTGCGGGCCGAGGGAGATCAACAGATCGCATTCGTCCAGCCGCTCCTTGAGCTTCGGATTGATGCCGAGGCCGATAACGCCGGCATAGTTCGGATGACGGTTATCCATCAGATCCTGTCGGCGGAACGACACGGCGACGGGCAGTTCGTTCTGTTCGGCAAAGGCTGCGAGGTCGTTGCAGGCTTCCTGTGACCAGCCGCCGCCGCCGGCCATAACCAGCGGCTTTTTTGCAGCAGACAGCATGTCGCAAAATTTCGCCATGTCCGGGGCACCGGGGTTGGCCTGTGCACTGTGATAGGGCTGGCCGTCATCGGCGTCCGCGCGTTCGGTCTGCATATCTTCGGGCAGGGCGAGGACTACAGGGCCGGGGCGGCCCGACGTTGCGACATGGAACGCGCGGCTGACCATTTCCGGTACGCGCGCCGGATTGTCGATCTGGGCGACCCATTTGGTCATTTCGCCGAACATGCGGCGGTAATCCACTTCCTGAAATGCTTCGCGTTCCGCCATGTCGCGGGCAATCTGGCCGACGAACAGGATCAGCGGCGTGGAGTCCTGATGTGCTGTGTGAATGCCAACAGAGGCGTTTGTGGCGCCCGGGCCGCGGGTCACGAAGGCGACGCCGGGTTTGCCTGTCATCTTGCCCCAGGCATCGGCCATGTTGGTGACACCGCCTTCCTGACGGCAGACGACCAGGTTGATCTGGTCCTGAACGTCATGAAAGGCATCAAGCGCGGCGAGATAGCTCTCACCGGGCACACAGAACACGGTATCGACACCGTGCAGGCGCAGGCAATCGACAAGAATTTGTCCGCCGGTGCGGAGATTGGAGGATTTGTTGCTCATGATCTAAATCTCGATAAATTCGTCCAGGAAAATCGTGTATTTCTGGCGCTTGGGTTTGTCTTTGTCTTCTTCGTTCACGTAGGAAATCGACGATTTTCCCTTGAGGCTGCGCGGCAGGATCATTGTCCGTGAGAAATTGCCCGGCTTGTCGTCCGGCGCGTATGCAAGGACTGGCACCGGCCCGGCTTCGAACCATGGTTCGCCCGCCGCGACGATATGGGTCTCTCCGCCGGTCTCCACTTTGAAGCCGCCTTCGAGCAGGCAGCGGATCCCGGGGCCTTGATGGACATGGGTATAGGCAATGCCGCTTGGCGGGATGTCGACCCGGTCGCAGCGCCACAGGTAGCCGTCACCCGGCTCAAGATCGACATCGGCGGATAATTTGTGGGTTGAGGTGACTCCGTCGCCGACCGCAAAACCGTCATCGTCGGCGGTACCGGCCGTCACGAGTTCATAACGCAGGATCCGCGCACCCTCGGCGCCGGCGGTGATGGAAATATCGTCTGTCGAAAACCACGCAGAATTTACACTCAGCGTCGCGCCGCCGCTGCCATCGCGGACCGTGGCCATACCGTTCGCGACATAGAGTCCGCGGTTGCGTCCGGGCAGGGGCGCGGAAAGGGTTGCTTTCTCTGTCAGAACGTCGGTGTAAAGACGCAGGATATAACCGGCCATAATAATGTCCTCCCTAAGTCTTATTCGGCGTATCACAGCACCGACAGGGCGGCAAGCAGTGGCACCGGCTTCGTTGACGCGGTCAGGGGCGGGGCTATGATGGCGCGCCATTTCAAACCAGCGCGCCAAGCCCTCCAGGAGCCGTTCAACCGTGAAAAATCATACCGTTAAGGTCTACCCGTCCAAACAGGAACTCAAACGCGAAGACCAGCTTGCCTGGAAGATCGCGGCAATCGCATCCGACCCGGTTGACGTCGATGACGATGTCACCGACATGATCATCAACCGTATGATCGACAACGCCTCCGTCGCGATGGCGTCGGTCAATCGCCGCCCGGTGGCAAATGCCCGCTCGATGGCGATCTGTCATGCGCGGGACGGCGGCGCCACGATCTTCGGCATGCCCGCGGATCAACGGTTCTGCGCCGAATGGGCGGCATGGGCCAACGGCACGGCAGTACGCGAACTCGATTACCACGACACGTTCCTGGCCGCGGATTATTCCCATCCGGGCGATAACATTCCACCGACCCTGGCCGTCGCCCAGCAGAAGGGTATCGGCGGCAAGGATCTCATCCGCGGCATCGCCACGGGTTACGAAGTTCAGGTCAACCTGGTGAAAGGCATCTGCCTGCACGAACACAAGATCGATCATATTGCCCATATTGGCCCCTCTGCCGCGGCCGCGCTCGGCACGTTGCTGAAGCTGGATACCGAGACGATTTATCAGTCGGTGCAGCAGGGGCTGCACGTTACCTGCACCACGCGTCAGTCGCGCAAGGGCGAGATTTCAAGCTGGAAGGCCTATGCGCCCGCCCATGCCGGAAAACTGGCCATCGAAGCCGTCGACCGCTGCATGCGCGGCGAAGGTGCGCCGTCGCCGATCTATGAAGGCGAAGACAGCGTCATCGCCTGGATGCTCGACGGACCGGCTGCCAACTACACCGTGCCGCTTCCCGAAGCCGGCGAGAGCAAGCGTGCGATCCTGGAGACCTATACCAAGGAACACTCTGCAGAATACCAGAGCCAGGCGCTGATCGATCTTGCCCGCAAGATGGGCGCCCAGATCAGCGATTTCGACGCCATCGACAACATCGTCATCCAGACCAGTCATCACACCCATTACGTGATCGGCACCGGCGCCGGCGATCCGCAGAAGATGGACCCGAATTCCAGCCGCGAGACGCTGGATCACTCGATCATGTATATTTTTGCCGTCGCGCTGCAGGATCAGGCGTGGCATCACGTGAATTCCTATGCGCCGGAACGTGCACAGCGTCCTGACACGGTGAAATTGTGGCACAGCATTTCAACGGTCGAAGACCCGCGCTGGACCGAGCGCTATCATCATCAGGATCCCAACCAGCGCGCCTTCGGCGGCCGGGTGGTGATCACGATGAAGGATGGCTCTACAATGGAAGACGAACTGACCCTTGCCGATGCGCATCCGGCCGGTGCGCGCCCCTTCGCGAGAGAAAATTATATCAATAAATTCAATATGTTGGTGGACGGTCTTGTCAGCGATGGTGAGCGAGATCGTTTCCTCGATACGGTCCAGCGCCTGCCGAACCTGTCCGCCGAAGAGCTCGGTGGCCTGCACGTAACGCTGGACGTAGAGACGCTGAGCCACGCCACCCGTGATGACAGAGGGATATTCTGATGCTGTTTGCCAAAAAAACCGCGGCCGAAAAACGCGCCAGCTTCCGTGAGGAACTGGCCACGGGCCGATTGCTGCAGTTTCCGGGCGCATATTCGCCCATCGTCTCTCTCGCCATCGAGGACCAGGGCTTTGACGGGGTTTATATCTCCGGCGCGGCCCTGTCCGCAGAGCTTGGTCTGCCCGATATCGGTCTGACTACGCTGACCGAGGTGACCCAGCGGGGCCGCCAGATCGCACGCGTGACGGACCTTCCGGCACTGATCGATATCGACACCGGTTTCGGCGAGCCGATGAGTGCCGCTCGCAGTATTCTAGAACTCGAAGAACTGGGAATCGCCGGTTGTCATCTCGAAGACCAGGAGAACCCCAAGCGCTGCGGACATCTGGATAACAAGTCGATCGTGCCAATGCGCGAAATGACGATGAAAATCCGTGCCGCGGCGGATGCACGTAAAGATCCCAATTTTCTGATCATGGCGCGTACCGATGCGCGGGCCTCTGAAGGGCTTGAGGCGTCTCTCGATCGGGCCAAAGCCTATATCGATGCGGGCGCCGATGCGATCTTCCCCGAAGCGCTTCAGAATATGTCGGAATACGAGGCCGTGCGCGAGGCGCTCGATGTGCCGCTACTTGCGAACCTGACGGAATTCGGTAAGACGCCTTTGCTGACGAAGAAGGAACTCGAAGACCTCGGCTACAATATCGCGATTTACCCGGTGACCTCGCTGCGTCTTTCGATGAAGGCGGTGGAGGATGGCCTCTCAGCGATTCGCCAGCAGGGCACACAGAAGGAAATCGTCGACAGGATGCAGACGCGGGCGCGGCTTTACGAGCTGATCCGCTACGAGGATTACAACAAATTCGATCAGGATATTTTCAACTTCGAGGTTTGATGGCAGGGAGACGGAGCATGGCGGCAAAAAAAGGCGCGACGAAGAAGACGGCAGCAAAGAAACCCAAGGCGAAAAAATCCGCGGCGGCAGAACCTGTAATTTACAAGGGGCTCGCCGGTGTGACCGTCGACACCACGTCGGTGTCGAAGGTAGTACCGGAAACCAATTCGCTGACCTATCGCGGCTATGCTGTCCAGGATCTCGCCGCGAACTGCCGTTTTGAAGAAGTCGCCTACCTGATGTGGCATGGCGAGTTGCCGACCCGTGCCCAGCTTCGCAAGTTCGAAAAAAACGAGCGTAGCCGCCGCAATATTTCGCGTGGCCATGTCGAGGTCATTCGTCAGTATCCGAAAAAAGCTCATCCGATGGATACGTTGCGGACATCGGTCAGTTATCTCGGGACGACGGAAACCGCCTGGGGCGGGGAACCGGCGGAGAAAGACCTCGACCGGTCGATGAACATGCTCGCAAAGATCCCGACCATGATTGCGACCGATTACCGGTTCCGCAAAGGCCTGCGCCGCATCACGCCGCGGAAGGATCTGACGATGTCGGAAAACTTCTTCCACATGTGCTTTGGCGAAGTACCACCGAAGGAAGTAATCCGGGCATTCGATATTTCCCTGATCCTCTATGCCGAACACAGCTTCAATGCGTCGACCTTTACGGCGCGCGTCATCACTTCGTCGCGGTCCGATATCTATAGCGCCGTCACCGGCGGTATCGGCTCGCTGAAGGGTCCGCTGCATGGCGGCGCCAACGAAGCGGTGATGCACAACCTGCTGGAAATTAGAACGCCGGCACGGGCCGAAAAATGGCTACGTGACAAACAGGTCGCCAAGGACTTGGTGATGGGTTTTGGTCACCGGGTCTACAAACGCGGCGATTCCCGCGTCCCCACAATGCGGGCGGCGCTGGAAGACCTGGCCAAATGGAAGGGCGATACCAAGTGGCTTGAAATCTCGGATGTTCTTCAGACGATCATGGTCGACGAGAAGGGGATTCACCCTAATCTCGATTTCCCCGCCGGGCCGGCCTATTACCTGATGGGTTTTGAGATCGATATGTATACGCCGATTTTCGTTATGAGCCGGATTACCGGCTGGACGGCCCATATCATCGAACAGAATGCGTCCAACAGCCTGATCCGGCCGCTCAGCGCCTATAACGGCAAGAAGCAGCGCAAGGTAAAGGCAATTTCCAAACGCTAGTTGTTCGACACGTCGTCGGCAGTGCCTTTCTGGGCCTGCTGGCGTTCAACGTGGCCGCGGCGCAGCAGGTAGACTGCTGACGCGATAATCACCAGCGTCCCGATGATCGACCACTGGTCGGGCAGTTCTGAAAATACGATATAGCCGAGCACTGCCGCGACCGGCAGGCGCATGAAATCGAACGGCGCAACGATGCTGACTTCACCGGCATCATAGGCGCGGGCGAGAAAGGCTTGCCCGATGGCGCCGAGAAAACCGGCGAGAAACAGCCAGCCGGTCTGGACCAGCGTCGGCGTCTCCCATGTCAGTGCGGCGGGCGGCAGCAACACCAATGTGCCGAAAAACATAAAGTAGAACACGATCCGCGTCGGCGGCTCGGTGGCGGACAGGCGTTTCATGGAAATCATCGCGGACGATGTCAGCACGGCGCTGAACAGGGCAAGCAGCATGGCCGGTTCGACCCCGAGATGCGGTTTGACGATCATCAGCATGCCGCAAAAGCCCACCACCGTTGCGGCAATTCGCCGGCCCCTGATCATTTCCTTAAGAACGATCGCGCCGATCAGGATCGACCAGAACGGCGACGTGAAGGCGAGCACCATAGCATCGGCCAGGATGAGGTGTTCGAGCGCAAAAACCAGTGCGACAAAAGCGGCGATGCCGCAACACGACCGCACGAAATGTAGTCCAAGCCGGGTTGTCCGCAGCGCCGGCGGGCCGGACCGGATCAGCCAGGGCAGTAACAGGCAGAGGGCGAAGAACGTCCGCGCGATCGCGACAACGAAGACCGGCAGTTCCGTCGCCATGTGTTTGACGATGACGAACATCGACGTCAGCGTGGTGACCGCCAGAAGCATCCACAGAATGCCGCGGACATTGTTCAGCGTCGGCGCATATGTGCCACCGGCAGGGGTGTTCAAGGCTCTTGCTTTCGTATGATCCGGCGACCGCGCCGGAAGGCTCTCTCCGTATCAGAGGCGGCTGGACACTTCAATGCGTGTGCGCGACCGGTTGCGGAGTCGCGCTTCCTGATGCATCCCTTGTAGTATTGCAACGCTAATTCCGGAAACCGTACCCTTGAAGGTCCTGTTTATCACCGCGACGCGTATCGGCGACGCCGTCCTGTCTTCGGGCCTGGTGGCGCATCTCGTGGAACGCTATCCGGAAGCACGCTTCACCATCGCCTGCGGTGCGCCGGCTGCTCCTCTGTTCGAGGCGGTGCCGGGGCTTGATCATCTGATTGTCGTCGAAAAGCAGAAATTCCACAGCCATTGGCTGTCGCTTTGGGCTGCCTGTGTAAGCACGCGTTGGGACCGGATATACGATCTACGCGGCTCCATGATCAGCAGCTTTCTACTCGGCGGCGAAAAACGGGTCGGCGCGTATCGTGACGATACTATCCACCGGGTCGAGGAATTGGGCCGGATGGTGGACATCGCTCCGCCGCCGGCACCCAAAATCTGGGTTTCGGATGACGTGCAGGCGACGGCCTCGGCGCTTATTTCTGGAGGCCGCAAAGTTCTCGCCGTTGGCCCGACGGCGAACTGGGGCGGTAAACAATGGCCGGCCGACCGGTTTGCGGCTCTGGTCCGCCGCGCGACAGACCCAAACGGTATCCTTCCCGGCGCTGCAGTGGCGGTGCTCGGCGCAACATCGGAGCGCGATATGGCCGCACCAGTGCTGGAAGCATTGCCGAAAGACCGGCTAATCGATCTTGTCGGCCAGCCCTTGCCGGTCGCCGCGGCCTGTATCGAGAAATGTACGCTCTATGTCGGCAACGATTCCGGGCTGATGCATATCGCGGCCGCGACCGGCACCGCAACGCTGGGCCTGTTCGGGCCGTCGCCGGAGACACGATACGGCCCCTGGGGCCCGCATTGCGCATCCGTCCGCACCATCGAAGGTTTCAAGGAACTGGTGCTGGCGCCGGATTTCGACCATCTCAGCCAGAAATCGCTGATGACCGGCTTGTCGGTGGAGGCGGCCTATCAAGCGCTTGCGAATCTTTACGCCAACGTAAAAGATGAGTCCTAGAGGGAACCGTATTGGCTAAAAAACCGGATACAGCAAAACGTTCTGCGGTCGAAGAACGGCGCGAAAACCGCCGGGAGGAGATTCTTCGGGCGGCACAGGACCTGTTTCACCGCCAGGGCTATGCCAATACCTCGCTGGACGACATCGCACGCGCGGTCGGGATCAAGCGGGAAGGGCTGTATTATTACTTTCCGAATCGCACGCAGATCCTGATCGAGATCATCAAGCCGCTCGGGCTGCAGTTGCGCGACCGAGTGCGGGAAATTCTGGAAAGCGATGCCTCGCCTGAGGAAAAAATCTGTCAGACGTTGGAAAATCACCTGATGCGGTTTGAAAACCGTTTCGCGGAATCGAAGATCACTTTGCGGGATGATTACTTTGCCGAGAACGATGCGGTTCTCGCCGAGATGGGCCCGATCTGGAACGACTACGAAGCGCTATGGGTTGCGATTATCGAAGAGGGTCAGAAGCAGGGCGTGTTCGACACCTCGCTCGACCCGCGGATCGCGCATCTCGGCATTCTCGGCCTGTGCAACTGGGCGGCCCGCTGGTATGTGCCGGGCAAATCGCTGCCGGTCCCCGACCTGATCGCCATGTATAACCGCATGGTACTGCGGAGCCTGCAGACCGACTAGCCGGCAATGTCGAAGGAGAAAACTGAATTTGCAAGCTACCGGTTTGGGCTGCTCCGGAATTTGCTGCACGCTAAATCCGACCCAGAGTTAGATTTCCTTTCGCGCCCGAAATTGGCGCCAGGCAGCGGCTGATTGCGCAATCGGTCCGACAAACGGTTGCGGTGGCAGTGTACCGGGTTGCGATCGCCGGCATACGAAATCCAGGTCTTTTCCATCGTTGCCGCTCGCATATTCGGCGAGCTGTTGACCATAGGCGATACAGACCGGCATGCCGGCGCTCGTCGCGGCAAATATCCGCGGTGCGATTTCGCCGAAAAACCCGTTCGCATTGCGGAACAGCGAGATGACCCCACCCCAGTTCCAATCCAACGGAAAGTCGTCGATTTCCGGGAAGCGGCGGTGAAGCGATAAGAGTTGTCGCCGAATCGCCTTTTCACGAAGGCTCCGGCTCGCGCGAAAGCGGGGTGCATAGGCATACGTCGTTCGGACGAGAAGGCGATTGTCGGCAAGCCGGCGCATACTGGTGCCGAACAGACTGGCGGGGACGACACCCCAGGGGGCATCGCCCAACGGCAACGGTTTTCCATCACGCTCCATGGGGGCGGTCAGTCCCGCAAATGTCATCAGGGGCAGAATGCGTGGGCGGATGCCGCTGAATGCATTTAGGAATGCGTTCGTGGTCAGCAAGATTTTCGACGCCGTTACCGACCCCTCACCGGCAACGACTCGCGTTTCCGCACCCGGTTCGATAGCGCTCGCCGGAGACCGTTCATACAATGCAACGTTCTCGGGCAATCCATCGGCATAGGCACGCAGGAGGGCCAGCGGGTTCACCTGCACAGTCCCTGGCGTATGGATCGCACCACGATAATAGTCGGTTCCGAGCTCGTTGTTCCGCTCCGACTGCGTCAGTGATCTGAAGCTCTCGCCCAGATTCTCAAGCCCCGTGGCGATCAGTGCCAGTTCCCGTTCTCCATCCTCGCCGGCGGCAGCATGATACTGCCCAATTTCGGCCCAGCCGCAATCGGCACCGTGTTGGTGCACAAATTGGCGCAGGTGTTCTATCCCTGACCGGTACAGGCTGATTTCCTGACGACCGTCATCCTCTCGCCCCCGGAAGGCGTCCGCCGGAAACACAAAAGGAAGGTCGTACAGAAAACCGGAGTTTCGGCCCGCGGCGCCAAATCCGATTTGTCCGGCATCTATCACCGCAATTTGCGCATTCGGGTGATTGACTGCGAGTCGATGAGCCGCGGCAAGACCCGTCCAACCCGCGCCGACAATCGCATAATCGCAGGATATGTGTCCGGAAACACGAGGATACGGGTTTGGGCCCCCCTGAAGGTGCCACCATCCGCACGCCGCGTCGTCGTCGGGAAACCTTGCAACGCCGATCATAATCGAAATCTATATCATGCCGGGTGATCGCGCATCGAATTCCGGGGGGGGCGCACTAACCCGCCAGCGCGTCTTCAGACGCAGTGTAATCCCGGTTCTGTGCTTCCGCGACGGCTTCATAGGTCAGCTTGCCCGCATGAACGTTCAGTCCGTTCATCAGGTTCTGATCGGATTCCAGCGCTTTTCTGACGCCCATATTGGCAATCCGGATCGCGAAGGGCAGGGTCGCATTGTTCAGCGCAAAGGTCGATGTCCGCGCGACGGCGCCCGGCATGTTGGCGACACAGTAATGTACCACGTCACCGACGATATAGGTCGGATCGTCATGGGTGGTGGGCTCGCTGGTCTCAAAACACCCGCCCTGATCGATCGCAACGTCCACAACCACCGCCCCGCGTTTCATGGTTTTGACCATCTCCGCGGTGACGAGCTTAGGCGCTTCCGCCCCCGGGACCAGCACGGCGCCGATCACCAGGTCGGCATTGGCGACTTCCTCTTCGATGTTGGTTTGGTTCGAGAACTGTGTCGTGATGAGGCTTTTATATTGTGAATCGATTTCGGCAAGGCGGCGGATATCGCGGTCGATCACCGTGACATGGCCACCCATGCCGGTTGCGACGAACACGGCGTTGCTGCCGACAACGCCGCCGCCGATCACAACGACCTTGCCTGGTGACACGCCGGGCACACCGCCCAGCAGCACGCCGCGGCCGCCATGCGCGATTTCGAGACAGGTTGCGCCCGCCTGAACGGCCATGCGTCCGGCAACTTCGCTCATAGGGGCGAGCAGGGGCAGGCCTCCCCGGTCGTCGGTGACGGTCTCATAGGCGATCCCGGTGCAGCCGCTTTCGAGCAGGCCGGTTGTCTGTCGCACGTCGGGGGCGAGATGGAGGTAGGTGAACAAAATCTGGCCGTCGCGCAGCATTTGGATTTCAGGTTTCTGCGGCTCTTTCACCTTCACGATCATATCGGCGGCATCGAATACGTCAGCCGCATCGGCGGCGATCTTTGCGCCTGCGGCTTCGTAATCGGCGTCGTCAAAGCCAATGGCGTGGCCGGCATTGGTTTCCACCAATACCTGATGGTCGTTACCGATGATTTCGCGGACGCTGGCGGGCGTGAGCCCGACGCGGTTTTCAAAAGATTTGATTTCCTTGGGCACGCCGATCAGCATCGATTGCTCCTTCGTTTGCCTGACTGTTGGTTATGTAGGATGGCACAGCGGATAAACCATTCCTACGAAAATTTTACGTTAGTGTAAAATAAGTTGCGGATTTAGTGTCGCCCGCTAATCTGTCACAGAACGCTTCGGCACGAATACGATTGACTGGAAGGAAGATACTCAATGCGCGCAATCATCGCCCGGGAGCTGGGCCCACCGGAAAACCTCGTGATCGAAGATTTGCCGTCATTGACCGCAGGCCCGGGGCAGGTGGTTATCGACAACAAGGCGGCGGCCGTTAATTTTCCCGATCTTCTGGTCATGGAGGGCAAATACCAGGTGCGCCCGCCGTTGCCGTTCTCGCCCGGCAAGGAAGGGGCTGGGGTCATCAAATCCGTAGGTGAAGGCGTAACCAGGCTGAAGCCGGGGGACCGCGTGATGGTTCAAGTCGAATACGGCTCGTACGCACAGGAGGTCCTGGCCGAAGAATCCCATTGTTATCCTGTGCCCGACGGCGTTTCGTTCGAGGAAGCGGCGGCGATAGGCATTGCCTATCAGACAGCGCATTTCGCCCTCGTCGACCGTGCTTACGTGAAGGAAGGCAACACCGTTCTGGTGACGGGCGCATCCGGCAGCGTGGGGCTGGCGGCGATGCAGCTTGCCAAGGCATGGGGCTGCACGGTGATTGCCGGACTGACCACCATGGCCAAAGAAGATCTTGCGCGTGAAAACGGTGCCGATCACATGATCGACCTGACCGGGGATGATCTTAAAAACGGAATTCGTGATCAGATCAAAGCAATCACCGGCGGCGGGGTCGATATCGTGATCGAAATCGTCGGCGGAGAGGTGTTTGACGGCTCGATCCGAGCGCTGAACTTCGCCGGCAGTATCGTTGTCGTCGGTTTTACCAGCGGCACCATTCCGTCAATGAAGGTGAATTACACCTTGCTCAAGAATATCGCTGTGACCGGTGTGAACTGGGCCGAATACCGGGACCGCGATCCGGACTGGGTCCAGCGCGTTCAGACGGAAATCTTCGAGATGGTGCTTGCTGGCAAACTGCACGTGCCGGTCCAGGCGGTCTATCCGATGGAACAGATCGTGGATGCCTGCAAAGTGCTGTCGGACCGGCAGGTCCGCGGCAAAGTAGTGATTACGACAGGCGCCTGACCGGAAAGTCCCCGATCAGCCTGCGGCCGACCATTCCGATACGATATCGTCGTATTCGGGGCGCGCGCGTTCCTTGGCGTCGGCCATTTCATTGCCGAAATAGACGAAGCCGGCAATTTCATCGCCCGCGTCCACGCCCACGGCCGCTTTGACATCGGCGTCGTAGGCATACCATTCGGTGAGCCATTGGGCCGCGTACCCCATCGATTGCGCCGCGATCAGCATGGTCTGGCAGGCAGCGCCGGCGGACAGGAGCTGTTCCCATTCCGGAATCTTGTGGCCCTTGTGCACCCGGGATACGACAGCAACAACTGTAGGGGCGCGGGTCAGGCGTTCCTGCTCGATTTCGATCTGTTCCTCGATCGCATCGGGATTGTTCTTTTTGTATGAGGCAGCGATCACGTTGCCAATCGTTTCGCGGGCATCGCCCCGAATGATGATGAAGCGCCAGGGTGTCAGGCGGCCGTGATCGGGGACCCGCATGCCGGTCTCGAGAATTTTCTTAAGCTCGACACCAGACGGGCCTGGGCCGTCCATCATCTTCGCGACCGTCGAGCGGCGCGTCAGCAAAAAGTCGATGGTGTCTTTGTCTCTGACGTTCAGCTCCGACATGGATTTCCTTTCTAGATAATCCCGGCTTTTTCCGCGCGTTCCCGCTCCAGTTGTCGTAGAGCGCCGCGCTGAATTTTTCCGGTGGCAGTTAGCGGCAGTCCGTCGACGAATTCCACCGCCCGTGGGTACTTGAATGCAGATATCTGCGATTTTACGAAGTTCTGCAACTCGGAAACAGTCTCATCGGATATTGCGTCCGCACCGGATGGTATAATGAACGCCTTGACGATCTGTCCGCGGTCCTTGTCAGGTGTGCCAACCACCGCTACTTCCTTGACTTTCGGATGCTCCAGCAGGACCGCTTCGACCTCGAGACCGGACACATTATATCCGCCGGTGAGAATCATGTCGTCGGTGCGGGCCTCGTAATAGAAATAGCCGTCCTCGTCGATCCGGCAGAGATCGCCCGACTTGTTCCAGCCGTTATCGATATATGCTTTCTGGCGCTCCAGATCGTCCAGATACCGGCACCCGTTGGGGCCTTTGACGATCATCTGGCCGATTTCGTTCGGTTTGACGTCATTCATTTCATCGTCGACGACCCGGACTTGAAAACCGGGAATCGCCTTACCGATGGCGCCGGGCTTGATGTCGTCGCCGCTGGCCGAGATGAAGATGTGCAGGAGCTCGGAAATCCCGAGGCCGTTAATCATCTCGACGCCGGTGATGTCCTTCCATTCATTGAAGGTCGCCGGCGCGAGCGGTTCGCCGCCGGCCACGCATTCGCGCAATGATGACAGGTCGTAGTCCCGTGCCTTGTCGAGCATCAGCTTGTAGCCCGATGGGGTCGAGAAACAGACATTCGCCTTATATTTTTCAATCGTTTGTAGGACCGATTCCGGTGTTCCGCGTTCAAGCAGAACCGCCGTCGCGCCGAAGCGGAACGTATCGGCGATAAACGCGCATAACCCGTATAGGAAAGCGATTTGCGGACTGCCGCACACGATGTCGCCGGGGCGGATTTTGACGACGTGCCCAATAAAGCAATCCGCCGCGGCGAGGATATCGCGGTGGAAGTGCAGCGTACCTTTCGGTGTGCCTGTGGACCCGGACGTGAAACCGATGATCGCCGGGTCGTCCGCGGCGGTATCGACCGCGGCGAAGTCGTCCGATTTTTCGGCCATGGCGCCTTCGATGCCGTCCGCGCGGTCCGCGCCGAAATAAAGGATGTGTTCGAGGTCTTCGGCACTTTCCTTGGCCTTGTCGATATCTTCGGCAAGGTTATCGTGGGAAATTGCAAACCGGACCTTCGCCTTCCCGATCATGTAGACAAGTTCGCGTTCGCGCAGGACCGGCATCGTGGTGATAGCGACACCACCCGCCTTTAGCACGGCAAGCCACGAAGCGATCAGCATGGGGTGATTGCCGCTGCGGATAAGCACCCGCTCGCCGGGCATGAAGCCGTAATTTTCGACCAGGACATTCGCGATCCGGTTGGTCCGGATCATCAAGTCGCGATAGGTCCAGGTCTGTTCGCCAAACATTAGCGCCGGTTTGTCGGCGTATCCGGCGGCAACCTGCTTGTCGATCAGTTCGACGGCGACATTGAACCGGGCGGGGTAGGCAGCAAGTTCCGGGAGGACCGAATAGTCCATCTCGGGCCACAGGTCCGGGCCGGGCATGTTGTCCCGGATGAACGTATCAACATGTGACGTGGGTTCTGTCATGACGCCTCTGCTTATTGCTTTTCGGGTGCTCCCGCTTGGCGCAAATCTAGTGGCCACGCCAACGTAAACCAATGATTTTACATTAGTGTAAAATTTTCTTGGAATCAACTATGCCAAGTGGTACATCAGACTCAAGAAATTTTATCTGCTGGAATGGAGAGGGCGTTGTGAAAGATCTGGTCCAACTGGAGCTCATCCGGGAATCGCTCATTGCCGTCGTCAACGAAATGCGGGCGAACATCATCCATTCGTCCTATGCGCCGATAATCTACGAAGGACACGATTTTTCCTGTGCACTGATGTCGGCGGACGGCCGCCAGGTGGCGCAGGGCCTGGCAGATCACCCGATCCATATCTTTGCGGTGCCGTATTCGACGCAGCAGGTCGTGGCCAAGTTCAAGGACGATATCAACGAAGGCGATCTGTTCTTGCACAACGATCCCTATACCGGCGGCACCCACCTGAACGATGTGTTGATGCTTCACCCGGTGTTTTTCGACGGCAAGCTCGGCATGTTCGCGGCGATGCGTTGCCATTGGAACGACGTTGGCGGCATGACGCCCGGCAGCCTGTCCGGCCGCGTGAACGAAGTCATCCAGGAAGGCATCCGCATAGAGCCGACAAAAATCTGCGACCGCGGTGTGATGAACGAGCCGTTTATGAACCTGTTGTTCAACAACATGCGCGCACGGTCCGAACGTCTCGGCGATTTCAATGCCATGGTCGGTACCGGGCGAAAGGCGGAAGAGCATCTGCAGCGCCTGTTCAGGCGGTTCGGTGATGGTCTGCTTGGCGGCATCGAAGAGCTGATCGAACGGTCGGAACGTCTGCTTCGCGCCAAAATCGCAGAGCGAGCCGACGGCGAGTATTTTGCCGAAGGATATATCGAAAGCGACGGCACCAATCCCGACCCGCTGGTGGTGAAGCTGAAGCTCACCGTCAGGGGCAACGAGATCATTGCCGACTTCGCCGGCACATCGCGTCAGACCAACGGCCCGACGAATTGCGGCCCGGCGATGGCGCTGAACGCTGTCGGCACGATCGTAAAATCGTTCCTCGATCCCAAAACGCCGATCAATCAGGGCTCGTTCAATCCGATTACCGTGATTTCCGAAGAAGGCACGTTTATCAACGCGCGCAACGATGCGCCCTGCGGCGGCATGGCGGAATGCAAGTTCCTGATCGATTCCGTGGTGGCGTCCGCTATGGGCAAGGTCGCCCCTGAAATGACGGTCGGCGATCTGAAGGGCGGGGCAAACCACATCATCATTTCAGGCTCGGACCCGCGCGGCAGTAATTATATTCACTACGAATGGCCCGCCGGCGGCACCGGTGCGTCTGAGGGGACGGACGGGTCGAACGCGGTCCGCAGTTACAACGAGGGCGATTTTAACTCGATCCAGTCGGTCGAAATGGTCGAAGCACAGTTTCCGCTTCGGATCGAACGGTGTGAAATCCGTCAGAGCGCCTGCGGCGACGGCGAATTCCGCGGCGGTTTCGGACTGCGCCGCGATGTGCGCATTCTCGGTGATCGAGGTGCTTTGTCGGTGCTGTCCGAAAAGAACGTTATTCCGCCGTATGGCGTGGAGGGCGGCTCCAACGGGGCGGCAAACAACTTTACGGTTATTCGCGACGACGAAATTACCCCGCCATCCGCCGTGCCCGGCAAGGTGTCGGGCTTTGCGCTTCGCACGGGCGATATCGTGCGTGAAGAAACAGCTGGCGGCGGTGGCTACGGCGACCCGCTGAAACGCGACCCACAGAAGGTGATGGTGGATGTCGCCGAGGGTTATCTGAGCGTAGGCGAAGCCTTGAACCGGTACGGCGTCGCGATTTCGGGCGACGCGGTCGACGGACCGGCGACGGAAGCCAAGCGCTCTGAGTTGTCGGACGCGCGGATTGCAGTGACCGTCGAATTGGCGAATGAAGAAATGAACGACGGACCGCGGCGCCTGTTCCTGGTGCCCGACGCATTGGCCGCTTCGCTGGATATCGGCGACGGCGATCTGATCGAGCTGGTCACCGGGCGGGGCTCTCCGCTGCGGGCGTGGGCACGCCTCGGGGGCAGGGGTGAAAACAT
>Ga0315331_10001761_pt1 | contig 16343 bp, 9 predicted proteins | sample M160m34915metaG_FD_203456 | JGI IMG/M metagenome (GOLD analysis project Ga0315331, IMG submission 203456) | Ammonia-oxidizing marine archaeal communities from Monterey Bay, California, United States - M1 60m 34915 | ecosystem: Environmental > Aquatic > Marine > Intertidal zone | place: USA...
GCTCCTGAGTGCCCTTGGTAGATCGCTCTGTACAGTCATTCTCTCTCCGTTGGGGTGGTCGAACGTCAATGACGAGGCGTGGAGGCAGAGCCTGTTGACACTGGCCTTGCCCCATCCGTGCCGGGTGTCGCCAGCGACCGGGCAGCCCATATTGGCCATGTGGAGCCTTATCTGCGCTCTTCGGCCGGTGTCAATCTTGATTCTTATCAGTGAGTGGGTGGTTCCCCTCTCCTCCAACTCCCAGTGCGTTATCGCCTCTCTGCCCGCGCGTTTGCCGTCCTTCACGAGTCTGACTCTCATGTCCTTGGTCTCCTGGATGCGTGCCTTCACGGTGCCTGATTGTGCGCTGGGCTCGCCATGGACGACCGCATGGTAAATCCTCTCGATGGTTCTGTCCTTGAACTGCGCTTGGAGGGCGTCCCTCACCTCGGGGTTGCGTGCTAGCAGTAGGCACCCGGATGTCTCGCGGTCTAGCCTGTGCACGAGCAACGCCCTGGTCCTGCCATTCTCCCACGCCCACTTGGCGGCCCTATCGAACATGGTGTCTGCCTCTCCTCTATCTGTAGCTACGGAGAGCAAACCATGGGGCTTCTCTACAACGATGACCTGTGAGTCCGAGTAGACCACCCGTGGCTCCGGTATGCCCTGCTTGGGATTCGTGGGCGCGTCGCCATCATCCCTGGAGAGTATGGTTACCACGGAGCCGGATGGTACATTCTGCCGGGGGTGGTCGGCTCTCTCTTCCCCGATCCTCACCCTTCCGTGGGATATCATCCTCCTTAGGGAGTTCTTCTTCGCCGTTGGGTGTATCAGAGCGAGTGCGTCTATTAGGTTGCAATCCCCCTTGACCTTGATCGACGGGTCGGGCATCAGCCCACCCCCTTCTCTTTAGCGTATTCAACCGCGTTTCTGAAGATGGCCATGCCCTCTCCCTCGCCATGCTCGATGTCCTCCCTTGTCCAAGTAGCGCCGAGCCATGTCGAGTGGTTTGCCTCGGGATGCGGCATGAGCCCGAAAACCAGTCCTGATGGGTCGCAGACCCCGGCGATATTCCTCCAGCTCTGGTTAGGAGATATTGGGTAGGGGAGGACATCATCATCCAAAGAGGGGTAGTCGCTGTCTGGGTCTACGTATCGAACGACGAGTTGTCCGTTCTGGTTCCATCTGTCAAGCATCTCATTGTCGTCTGTGACGAACTTGCCCTCTCCGTGCCTCACCGGCACACGCACCCTCTCGATCCCTTTGGTCCAGATGCAGGGGCTTTTGGGATCAAACTCTAGGGTCACCCACCTGTCTTCATAGTGCCCGCTGTCGTTTAGTGCGAGTGAGGCAGTCTGTGTCAGAGAAACGTCGTCGTCCCCCGGTAGTAAGCCCATCTTCACGAGGACTTGGAATCCGTTGCATATTCCGATGACGGGCTTTCCTGCCTTGACGAACTCCCTGACTTGCTCCCGGAGGCCAAACCTCAATCTGTTACCCAAGAGTCTCCCACTACCCAAGTGGTCGCCGAAGGAGAAGCCTCCTGGAATGGCCATGATGTCGTAGTCGGAGAGGTGTTGCTCTCCTCTGACCAGTCTGTTGACATGTACCCTGTCTGACGATGCGCCGGCCATGTCGAACACGGCCATTGTCTCGGTCTCACAGTTTATTCCGAAACCGGAGAGTATGGCGACTCTGGGTTTTGGAGACATCAAACCGCACCCCCATCCAAGGCACCCTTCCAAGCCACTCTCAGAACCCCCATAGATGCTGAGAGGATTACCTCATCATCCCTTGAGAATGATATGGTATCGCCATTCGATACTGTTCCTAGGTGATGGCACGCATGACCTGCCATGGCTTGCTCGAAGGCTAGCCTGTCGCTCTGCCTGACGCTGACTAGTATCCTACCAAGGCTCTCTCCGAAGAGGGCGCCCCAGTTGTCGAGGTCCTGACAGTCTTCCCAAAGAGAGTCGATTTTGACCTCGGCCCCAGAATCCGAGCCGAAGCAGCTCTCGGCGAGTGATGTCGCCAAACCACCGTCGCTACAGTCGTGAGCGCTTCTCACCAATGACTGATGCATGGCGGACGTGAGGGCTCTGTACATAGCGAGGTTTCTGCTGGCGTCTATCTCTGGTATGGCACCACCTATCCCTCCAGGTCCGTCATCGGATAGCATGAATGCCAGTTCGCTTGCCCCTAATTCCTGATGGGTCTCACCGAGGACGTATATGGCGTCACCTGGACTCTTGAAGTCGGATGACACTGCCTTCCTTACGTCTGGATGGTTCCCAATCAGGCTGAACAGTATGGTAGGTGGCACGCTGATCTTCTCTCCATTCAGGGTGGCATCGTTCTTCATCGAGTCCTTGCCACTGATGCAGGGAAGCCTGTAAGCGCGGCAGATATCGTCTATAGCGCGGTTGGCCCTGACTAGCTGAGCGAGCTTGTACCGTCCGTCGGGTGTCTTCGATGACTCGACTGGATCCGGCCAGCAGAAATTGTCGAGCCCGGCTATGAGGTCTAGATCTACACCTACGCATACTGCGTTCCTCAGGGCCTCGTCCACCGACGCTGCCGCCATCGCATACGCGTCGATGTCCGAGTATCTGGGGACTATGCCATTGGAAATGACTGCTCCCTGAGTTCCTCCTTGGATTGGTGCGATGACTGCCGCGTCACCGGGTGCGTCCTTGTTGACTCCGCAGAACGGCTTGATTACTGACTGGGCTATGACTTCATGGTCGTAAGACCTTACCCACCACTCCTTGCTGGCAATGTTTGGTCTTGCCATCAGTCGCTTGAGGACGTCGCCCATGCCATGGGCATCCAATGAGGGAGTCTCGATAGGGATGTGGAGGGGGGGCGTCCACTCGGACTCGAGTTTGAGCTGTGGACAACCATCATGTAGGAACTGTATGGGAAGATGTGCGACCGGGTCCTCTCCATGGGTGACGACAAACGCTCCGGAGTCTGTGAAGGTCCCTACCGCGGTCGCCTCAACCTCATGCAAGGCGGCGAGCTCCTCGAAGGCTTCACGATCCGAGGGCCTTATTCCCACCGTCATCCTCTCCTGAGATTCGGATACCAGTATCTCCCAAGGTGATAATCCAGCCTGCTTTAGGGGAACTGCACCAAGGTCCAGTTCGGCACCGCCGGTAAGCTCGGCCATCTCACCGACGCTACTGGATAGCCCTCCGGCACCATTGTCGGTGATTACCTGTATTAGACCGGCATCTCTGGCCTCCAGTAGCATGTCTATCATCTTCTTCTGAGTGATAGGATCCCCAATCTGAACCGCGGAGCTGGGACTCTCCTCGGTTAGCTCGAGGCTGGAGAACGTGGCTCCGTGGATTCCATCATAGCCGACCCTGCCTCCGACCATGTAGACGACGTCCCCCGCCTCGGGCGTCTTGATGTGGCTCTGTCTGCCATCTGGCAGTGTCCTGGGCATTATGCCGAGGGTGCCGCAGTATACTAGCGGCTTCCCGATGTACCTCTCGTCGAAGACGATTGCTCCGTTAACGGTTGGTATCCCAGATTCGTTACCTCCTGATCGGACACCGGAATGGACTCCCCTGAATACTCTAGATGGATGGAAGAGACCCTCTGGCAGTGGCTTCTCGTAGTCTGGTGGGCCGAAGCAGAATACGTCCGTGTTTGCGATTGGCCTGGCACCCAGTCCTGTGCCTACTATGTCCCTATTGACGCCGACTATTCCTGTTATGGCCCCTCCATATGGATCCAGTGCGCTAGGGGAGTTGTGCGTCTCTGCCTTTATGCATAGGCTCCAATCCTCGTTCCAGGCTATCACCCCAGAGTTGTCATGGAAGATGCTGAGTAGCCAGTCGACCTGTTTCTGGATGTCCAGAGTTGGTTGCATGATGTGGGTCTTGAACAGTGAGTCAATGGTGGAATCCTCACCAGTGGTATTGTCCACATGGTGGATCTGTGCGGCGAATATCTTGTGAGAGCAGTGCTCAGACCATGTCTGGGCCAGGCATTCTAGCTCTGCATCTGTAGGGGCTGAAGGAGGGAGTCCGAGTCCCTTCCTCGCGAGTCTTACCTCCTCCTCCCTGTAGTGCGACTGGATTGCCTTCATCTCCTCAAGGTTGAGTGCAAGCAGTCCTTTCTCACTTATCGAAATCAGCTCGTCATCAGATACCTCGAGATCCACTGTGGCTGGCTTCACGTAGGGCAGCGCCGGCATCCGTGGAAACTCCAAGGATGGCCAAACTCCAGTCGCGCAGTCTCGACTTGATGATATTGAAGCCCTCTCAATCATGGGGTTGTGGAGAGCGTTTGCTATTGTCAGGGCTTGGTCAGGGGGGACCCCCCAAATCGCGTAGGTCTTGGTGGTTGCTATCTCAGCATTAGAGTGGTGGTTGAACAGGGTGGCGAGGCCGTCGAGGGCCGCTTGAGCAGAGTTGTCGGTGACCCCTGGCTTGAAACCAACCTGTATAGCCAAATCAGGGGGTTTTTCAAAGGAAGAAAGTAGTGTTTCATTGTGAGTAGCCCTCTCGATTATGGGATCCGCAAAGAGGTCGTAAAGGGCGGTCTCACATTCATGCTTGGTTAGATTCGCTCTCACCTGGTAACCCAGTATGACACGGATTTCGCTAGCGGATATCCCTGTATCCGAGACGAGTAGTGATTTGGTGCTGTCACCCCTGGCGTCTGTCAGGCCATCGAGATCTCTGGTCACTACTTCGAACACCTGTATGCTGGGCTCGCTCGTCATTCCGTGTCCTCGATGTGCAGGGGCGTGCCAACCACGTCCATGAACAAAGCGGCTCCAATAATGCTCCGGCACTCTAGCGGGAGCTGTCTAGGAATCCACCGACGATCTCACTCTCTGCCTTGACCAGTTGCTCGGCTACGGTGGACTTGGACAGGCCCAGCTTGGAGGCGAGCCCCCTGATAGAGATCTTCTTTGGGACCTCGTACCAACCATTTCTATGGGCTACCTTGATTATCCTGTGCTGTTGCAGGCTCGGTCCCTTCTGGACTATTCCCTCAGATGGCTTCGCAGAGGTAATCCTATCCACGGGCACGGACTGGCGTATAGCATTGAGGAGCTTGACAATCGAGGACTGCCTTCCTGCGACTTGTATGACCAATCCCTTCGCTGTCAGGTTTGTTCCAGCAAGGAGGGAGAGGTCCTGGGTATCGAAGAAGAGGCTTCCTGCTTCTTGGTCTAGTTCAAGTGAAACTAGGTGGTGGGTCAGGTAGTCTGTAGTCCACTCCTCGAGTATTTCCACTATTGTGACTCCCCCTACTGTAAAGCCAGGTGGAGGGCATACGCCATCCACGGTGATGCACTCACACATTACACGTAGACGGCCGTCGATACGGTCTAGCGTTCCGCGGTAATCCCAGCTCACTGCCCGCAGGGCCTCCTTGACCCTTCGATCGTGTTCAATCGAAGAAATCGCGCATTCGACCCTGACTGCCCTCATGTGGACCTCCTTTGACTGAGGGGCCGTACAAGGTTAAGAAAATGATTCATGGATGTTCAGCCCTTAGCGGCCTCGCCTCGCCCTTTCCTCGTGGTTAACTATGGCTTCTGCTACTTCTGGTGAGTAGCCGAAATCTGTCAGGTCTCTGACATTCTTCTGAGGCTCCTCGATTGGATGGTAATCCTCTCTCATGGAGGGGTTCAACGTCTGCTCAACGGCCCACGTCTGGTCCTTGATTTGAATAACTGGACGCCTGGCCCTGTTGGACAATACCATCCCAGCGAGAAGAAGAACACCCATCATTGTGGCCATCATTGTCATGAGTGAGTTGCTACGTAGGATGTAGAGTAGTCGTCCATCCACATGATCATCCTCTAGTGAGTCCATGCAACCGTCCCCGTCGATGTCGGAGCCAGTGGAAGAATCCCAGTTGCTGAGACCCAATGGGCACTTGTCGGAGGAATCTATGACGCCGTCGCCGTCGTCGTCCCAGTCCTCGGTTGCGTCATCGCAGCCATCTCTATCGAAATCGCTCGTGGTAGTTTCACTCAGGGGACATTCGTCGTACTCATCGTATATCCCGTCCCCGTCATCGTCTGAGTCTGCTGAGTCTATGCACCCGTCTCCGTCGTAATCATCCTCCGGTGTTGAGACCCATGCCGAGGTTGGTTCGCCCTCACAGTTGTCGAAATTGGATTCGATGCCATCGTTGTCCAAATCGTTGTCTTCTGTGGTGTCCTCACACCCATCGTTGTCGTTGTCGAAGTTGTTTGTCCAATCATACCCGGTAATGACTGGGCTTCTGATACATGAGTCGTCCCAGTCCGAGTGCCCATCGTTGTCGTCGTCGGGGTCCTCCGAGAGGTCGTGACAGCCGTCCGAGTCCCAGTCATTGAGGGCGGATGAGGCCCATCCCATTGCCCCGGTTGGGCAATTGTCGAGGTGGTCCAAGACGCCGTCATTGTCGTCGTCGGGGTCCTCCGAGAGATCGTGACAGCCGTCTTCATCGTAGTCGGAGGACGGTGCTTCCCAGGAGGTTGTTCCTGACGGACAGTCATCGATTGCGTCTGGATATGGGTCGTTGTCGTCATTGTCGTCCTCGTCGGCATCTCGGCAACCATCGCCGTCGTTATCCTCCGCGAGGCCGTTCCAGTACTGTGCGCCATCGGGACATAGATCTAGGTGATTCTCGACACCGTCGCCGTCGTTGTCGGTGTCCTCATTCAGGTCGTCACATCCATCTCCATCTAGATCTGTGTGAACGCCCATGTAGCCATTCGGGCAGTTGTCGTCAACATCGAGGTAGTCATCGTTGTCGTCATTGTCGTCCTCGGTAGAGTCTCTGCACCCATCGCCGTCGTGATCTGAATTGGCATCGGGGGTCCATCCCGTCTCTCCGAATTGGCAATCATCCTCATCGTCGGGGATTCCATCGCTGTCATCATCGTTCCAGTCACCTTGGTTTACAAGTTCCACTAAGAATGTCTTGCTTGTTGTCGCCCCTTGGTTGCTGGATGAGGTTACTGAGATGGTTATCTCGAAACTATGGTCCTGATTTACGTGTTGTAGACCCGGTGCGTGGATGAATAGATCAAGGTCTGTGGTCATTCCTTCGAATAGTGTGGTCGTGTCCTGGTATGTCCCCAAGAATCCTATTTCCACTTGCCAATGAGGAGGGGCGTTTGAGGAGTCTGCGACTACCGTATCCATCCCCCCTGGTATAGTGATGCCCCTCAACTGCATGGGGATTTCAGTGGATTGGCTTGGTTGCAGCACAACCCCATCTGTCATACCCGATTCAAGCTCTATTGCCATGTCATAGAGATTCTCGGACCAGAGGCAGACGCCCCACTGATTCTCAATGGTGGACTCCTCTGAGCAGTTTGGGGTCGACCAGATGATTTCCCTGTTAGGCCAATCAAAGTTGACGATGGGTTGTGAGCTGGTATCTAGGCCATTCCCGGAGACCCCCATCAGGTTGTCATCGCTACTAGCGATGACTCGTGTATCGATGACGCCGTATGCCTGATCCAGTGTCCTCCCTAGTGGCATCTCACCATCTACGAGTTGGGGGGATAATATTCTAGTCCAGCGAAGTTCAACTACTTCTGAGTCTCGTATCGTGCCCGCCTCGAACCATGTGATGTGTATTGATCCGTCGTTGTCTAAGTCAACTCTTGGGTTTGCCCCCCATGTCAGGTCTGAGTCTAGTACCGCGGAGTCCGATACTATCGCCACTTCGGTGATGTCAAGACCGTTTGCTTCACCGTCGAGTATCCCGGCACGCCCTAAATCGATTTGCATGTAATGCAGTTGTGAAGGGCCTGTCTTGCTTGGGACCGTCGTACGCCCGTCGACCCACACAACGTGGATGTTGCCATCATCTCCTACATTGACGTCTGGGCTTGAGCTCCACCCGTGTCCATTGGTCAATCTGGTGTCATTGACCAGCACGAAGTGCCCGATGGTGCTCCAGCCAATTCCGTCTTGCCATACATAATCAAGTGTAGGGCCTATATCCTCAACATATTCACCTGTCTCTGGATCCACCGCGGTGGCTGAGTCCCCAGGCATCCAAGTGGAGCGTGGACTGTTCAAGAGGGAGTATGGGTTGAGTACGGTTAGGAAGGTCTCTGTGGATCCTGCTCCGGATGTCAGAGCGATAATCGACTGTACGAGGGCCTGCATCTCCTGGGTGTAGTTGGCAAGAGGGATCGTTACATCATCTATCCAAGCGGCATCGCTACCCGTGCTGACACTCCCGTCTTTTGAGTAGGTCCACTTCAGCGTGTGCTGGCCTAGGGACACTGGGGTAGAGAAGTTCCCACTCTGAGTGCCGGACCATTGGGCTAATTGAGTCCCATCGATGGAGAATGTGAGGAAGTCGTAATTGACCTCTGAGGACACGTTATAGGAGAATCTTATTGTTCCGTTTGACATGGCTCCGGTGAACTCGAGAGTCGTAATCTCCCCATCGGAAATGTCGCCTGACCTGGACGAGTAGGTACCTGAAATTGGAGTTTCAGGTGGGTTGTTGGCGGAGACGTAGGAGTAGTCCGCAGTCACGGATGTTCCCCCATCACCATATGAGTCATTGAGGAAAATAGTATAGTTTCCCGCACCTGTGAAGCTTACCAGTACACCATTGTAGTTGTTCGAGACCGAGCTACTGTTGAACGAGGCAACATGACCATTTGGAAGGATGACGTCCATGCTGAACTCGGACGCCCAGCTATCTATGCTGACGGTAAGATCGACTGCCTGTCCTACTGGATGTGTGTAGTTGCAGGTAACCGAGTGGAATGCTCCTGCTCCGGCGGCGGCCCCTATGTCACATAGATTGACGTCTGTCCAGACGACGCCGTTGTTTGCGGCTTCCGCAGACCAAGTAGATCCTGAGCTCCCAGAGGAGGACCATCCGTTAGTGAGATATCCCGATTCGAAGTCCCCCTCGAAGTTGGCCATGTCATCTGTGGGGTAGAGGAACATGTCGCCACCGGCATCGGTCGTGCTGACAGCAGAGTCATCACATGTTCTCGCATGGGTACCGGTGGTGGGGCTGGAACACTGGGTCAGGTCCATCATGTGTGAGCGTACCTCCCCATCATCAGACCCAAAGGAGTCTGTACCTGCGATTGCAATCGGTATTATGCCAGCACCGACGCACGCGTCGTGTGCCTCACCGATGCTCTGGTAGTCTTCTGGCGTCTGATTGGGATGACCTCCATAGGGGCCTTCATCGGAAACCGGGATGATGAGCTTGGTAGCATTTGGATTCCATTGGTGGTCCTCGGTTGTAGGAGGGTCTCCCGGGGTCATACCTGAACTGTCGCGCCATGACTGGCAAGCCCATGTGGATCCAGGTCCCCACATCTCACTATAGAAGCCCCAGTCTGTGGGTATGGAGAGGGAGGAGCCGTTATACATCACGGCATCCAGATTTCGGATTCCACCGGATGTATCTGTCGAGTTCTGACCAAGGTGAAGAGCTCGTGGCCCTTGTGTCGAATTCCCTCCCGCTTCAAACCCGTCCTCGCAGTTCTTGTGTCCGGAGGCATGGGACATCTGCCCACTCAGCGCATAGAGTGTCTCGAGAACGGTGATGCTTGCTGACTCCAGTAGGGGCTTAACTCCTTGGAAGTGCTCTCCACTGGTCAGGTTTCCTCCGTAGAAGACGGCGCACATGTCCTTCCACTCCGAAGTCATCGAACCGGACGTATCCAGTAGGCCCACGTACTCGACAAGGCTCCCTCGGGTATCCTCCCAAACCACTATGACGGTGTTATTCGAACCCATTGAGATCGCTGGGTTGCCCTTGAATCCAAGAGCGGTGGTAATGATGGAGTTGTTGATTTGTACATCGAAGTTCCCTGAGGAGTCGTAGGTAAGCATGGTGTAGTATATCAGAGGGGTCCCAAAGTAGTGGGCCTGGGGGTCGTGGGTATCGACCCATACGATATGCGCGCCATCGAAGGAGTCGATGGCGATGTCCGGGTCGTTACGTGTACCGGCACCATCGGCTACCGTATGGGATACCAGGGTCATGTTTGTGATGTCCCCCTCGTCCCCGTCTTGATCGTCCATTGAGGGATCAAGCAAGACATATAGAATTGCTATGTGAGTGATTTCCCATACGATGTGAGCTCGTCTATCGGTATCGAGCACGAGAGAGGGGCTCGATACCGCAAGTGTGTCGTTTTCCCCTACAAGAGTGCTTGATATCAGCACCGTATCGATGCCTGCGGTGGAGATGAGTGCATATTGCAACGTCGGCATGGTGACGTTCTCGACCCATACAAGATGGACCCTACTGAGGTCGTCGATCGCCCCAGTGATTTCCACCGGGTTCGTGGTGTTCAGGTTCGACATGAGAGACTGTATGGCAGTGTCATTGACAGAGTTGTTCGACGTCTCGTGGCGTTTCTCGGTCGATTCGAGGAGGGGTGTGCCGTTGGTCATAGATGGTGCGAGGAGGGAAGCCACCATGATGTACGCTAGGAAGAGTGTGAGCCGTTTGTTTCCCTTGGTTTGGGTTCCATTCTTCCTTGTTGGAGACCCGTGTCTGTCTCGTGCGTGTGGTCTAGCCATGTTCCTGCAGGACCGTTTGATGGCATAGATAGGGCACCGGACATGTCCAATACCTTGGAAACTGAGCCTAATTCTTGTAGGGGTGGGGTCCGTTCGGTAGCTTCCTGTCTTCCCTGTACCACTTCAGGCATTTCCACTCTGTTACTGCGGTGGTAACGCTCTCCTTGATATTGTCAAGCTCTGGGTGGGAGGGGTTATTCTCCTCGACCCAGCACCCCGTGCAGTACTTCTTGCCGTCGTTTATCAGATAGTTCATCGGCGTGCATGGAACACCGCAGACAAGACAATTTCCAAGTCCATCGAAGCGAGGCACACACCGGCCAGCGGGCCCGCCCATATGAGTTTCACGACTTGTGGTGTTGCATTATGCAGGGAAAATGAGCAAGGAGTGTGTTTCTATTCCAGTTTTGACACTTCCACCCAGGCCATCGAGTTCTATGAGGAACATGGCCCCGGGCACCATGGCTCCAAGCTCCCTGCATAACTCGGCCGTAGCGGCCACGGTACCTCCAGTAGCCAATAGGTCATCAACGATCACGACCCTGTCTCCCTGGGTGACGGCATCGATGTGAACCTCTAGGGCATTGCTGCCGTACTCGAGGTCGTACTCAGTCCGAACGACCTCATAGGGAAGCTTGCCGGGCTTCCTCACTGGGATGAATCCGACACCCAGCCTCTCCGCTACCATGGAGCCGAAGATGAAGCCCCTGCTCTCTGGGCCGGCGATGTGGGTTGGTTGCCAACCGAGAGCATCCATGTCCGTTACCATCCTATCCACCAGTGTGGTGAGTAACTCGCCATCTGCGAGTACTGGTGTGATGTCCCGGAACATGATGCCCTCGATGGGGAAGTCAGGAACGGTCCTGATGGCACCATACAGACTCTCGATGATGTCATCTTCCATGCTAGCCGCTCCTCAGGTTAGGACCCCGGGCCTAAGCCCGGAGCCCGTTCACAACAGACCGTACTCAGAGCTTGAGTAGGTCGTTGACAATCCACTCGAAGCCCGTTGAGGCTCCTGGGCCGAGGTAGTACAGTATCAGTAGGATGGTTAGAACACCCATGACTGGGCTGATCTCATCGAACTTCTGCTGTCCTGCCTTGATTGCGGTGTAGAGGATTACTCCCCATGCGATTCCCACGGCGATCGAGTACGTGAATGGCATTAGCACCATTGTAGCGAACGCTGGGAGCGCGATGTCGTGGTTGGCCCAGTCTATGTCTGCCGCCTGTCGCATCATCATTGCACCCACGACTACGAGGGCCGAGGCCATTGCGTACTGTGGTATGGACGCGAAGATGTCCGCGAAGAATAGGCCTGATAGCATCAGAACTCCTACTGTTGCCGCGGTAAGGCCGGTCTTGCCTCCCTCTTCGATTCCAGCTGCGGACTCGATGTATGTGGTCGTGGTGCTGGTTCCGACCAGCGCACCGACGACGGTTGCGGCCGCGTCGGACATGAACGCCTCGTCTGAGTTCATCAGCTCGTCGTTCTCATCCACGTATCCTGCTTGGCGCCCAACGGAGTAGAGTGTGCCAGCAGTGTCGAAGATATCGACGAACAGGAATGTGATCATTATCAGCAGGAATCCGCCGAGACCATACTCCAAGTTAGCGGCATAGGCAGAGTCTGCGCTGACCGCACCGTCGACGATGTGTCCTGGTAGGAAATCTGCGACTCCTGTCTCTAGGGAAAGAGCGCCAATGGCGGCGCCCAGTGTCTCGGTTGGCATGCCAACGAACTCGAATATCTTGGTAGGCCACTCGGCGGTACCTGCTCCTTCGACACCAGCATAGAAAGTGCCTTCAACAACACAGTTGTCTGTTGCCGCATCGATGCAGAACACTACTACTGGATATGCCTCGTTGTAAGGATCGTTCACGGATAGTGCCCATCCTGCTACTGAGGCGCCCAAGACGCCAAAGATGATCGCTCCCTTGAATCCCCTTGCCATCATGACAGCTATGGAGATAAGGCCGATCATGGCCCAAAGCTCACCGGAGTGGTGGGTCCAGGACCCGGTGTCACCTAGTTCGATCAGGGTAGCGTTGTCGTGTACGACCCAGCCCATCTCTCGAAGGCCTATGATCGCTAGGAACATACCTATTCCTGCACCAGTGGCTATCTTCAGGTCGGTTGGGATCGCGTTGATCATTGCCGTCCTTACGCCCACTTGCGGTAGTGATAGGACCAGGAAGATGACTCCCTGAACCAGGACCGCTGCAAGCGCGATGTCCCATGGTACTGCCATCGCCCACGGCGCGGCGACCGTGAACGCGAAGAAGGCGTTCAGGCCCATTCCTGGCGCTAGTGCGAATGGTAATTTCGCCCAGAACGCCATGACCATACACCCAATGAACGCCGCTACTGCAGTCGCGAACAGAGCATCATTGAACGGGATGCCCGTCTGCGCCAGCATTGACGGATTCACTAGTAGGATGTAGGCCATTGTCAGGAAGGTCACGCCACCGGCTCTAAGCTCAGTTGCGACATCACTTCCTGCTTCCGTTACTCCAAACATTTTGTCTAGTTGTTCCATTTTTTTCTCACCTTTTTTTGTTTCAGTTAGCGTAATACATAGAATACGCTAGTTGACCCATCTAACGGTGGGCCTATGAACAAATCGGATGGTAAAATGCTACCCGATAAGGAGGCTTTTGCCGTTCTCCGGGATGTGTACTTCCATTTCTGAGCCTAGATCCTCTGCCAGTGCCATTGCAGGCTCGTGGTCTGCGTGGAATATTATCACATGCTTGGGAGAGCATGCTCTGGCGAAGTCAGCGAGCTCTGTATGACCGGCGTGGTTGGAGAGGGAGAACTGGGTTACTTCTAGCTCAACGGGAGTGTTCTTCCCCCAGATGGGGAGCCTCCTATGTTCGAGAAGCATCCTCCCACCAGAGCCCTCCGCCTGGTAACCAGTGAGCAATATTGCATTCGCGGGATCGTGTCTGAGCCTGTTGATGTACCATATCACAGGTCCGCCATCAAGCATGCCGCTAGTGGTCACGATGACGTCCGCGTCGAGTGCCTTCTTCCTATCTGACTTGCTCCTGACCCTTCTGCACCAATGCCATGCCTTCCTCATCTTCTTGGGCTCTCGCAGTAGGTCGGGGTTGTCTAGCCATACCTGTGTCACCCTGGTTCCCATTCCATCATAGTGAACCTCCAGCTCAGGGGCGGCCTCATGGAGGATCCGGATCACGTCCTGGCCCCTACCAGAGGCAAATGCCGGAACGACTGCCACCCCTCCCCTGCCCACGACATCCAGTACCCTGTCTACGAACCTCTGCTCCTCTTCCTTCCTATCTGGATGGTACTTGCCGCCATATGTGCCTTCAAGGCAGAGTATATCGCATTCGACAGGTTTTGCGCCGGATACGTTCGGACTATCCCTGGTATCCATGTCCCCTGTCCAGAGTATCTTGGCTGTGGGTGTGTCTATCTCTGTCATCACCGCTCCGGGGATGTGCCCAGCGATATGGAACTTGAGATCCCAGTTGCCGATTGAGAACTGGTCTCCCATGTCATGCTCCTGCCAGGCCCCTAATGCGGCGTCGAGGTCCCTCTTATCCCATGCAAGTGGATATCCCTCTATGCTGGATACCTTGTAGGTGTCCCTCCACATTATCTCGGAGAGGTTGGACGTCAGTCGGCTTCCATGGAGTGTGGTGCCATGGTGGCCAACCAGCCATGGTGCCATGCCTATGTGGTCGATATGGCTGTGCGTAATGACTGCGTGGTCCATTAGTGGTGCCTCGGATGGGTATTTGGGTGGCTTCGTGGGTGCTAGACCGTAGTCCATCAGGACTTTTGTGCCAGTGGGATCCTCGATGACACAACCAACGTTACCAACCTCGCCAGCCCCTCCCAGGAAGTGAAACCTGATTCCCTTCTCAACTGGTTCTTCGGGGTATGTCGAGGTTCTCCCAGCACGGTAGAGCATGGCCTCCTGTCTATGGCCCCATTCATGATATGACCGGCCGGGAACCCCTTGGTTTCCATTGGAATAGCCCTCTTCGAGAAACTTCCAATGGAATCATAACAACCAATATTTACCTTCAATACAATAGCCAAATAGGTATGCTAAAATCGCCGGATTAGAGCATATTTTCACCTAAAATCACTTATTCTGCTTTCCAGTGGAAATTAGGGGGTGGGCCTGTTCAACTGGGCTTCCCATACCTTTCTAGGCGTTCCCCCATAGAGGGATCCAACCCAATCCCACTAATCCCAGCGACCAAAACACCGAGATGAAAATCCAACACCGGGAAGGTCCCATAGTTGAGGAAATACAGCATCAGCCAAGCTCCGAAGAAGCTGAGGTGTACACTGCTGGCCTTCTTACCGAATTGGGCATCACCATCCTTGTGTTTGTACCATGTCACCGCGAAAGTCAGCACAAACACCAGAGATAGAACACTGAAAACAAACCAATCCAGCCAACCCAATCCTGTCAACCAGGGGCTCTCTAGACCGTCCGACAGCAAAAATCCCACTTGATCGGGGGCCCCCCTCATATGATCCAGGCCGTTGTAGGACCCGAAGCCCCCATCAGGAGTCCACCAACCTCCCCATGGAAGGAGCATGGCAACCCCCATCCCTATCGTGGATACGATCAGCATCTTCCTCCCCCCCTCTTCCTGCCTGTCTAGGTGCACTTCTAGAACGGCTTCTTCCCCCTTTTCTTCGGGTTCTTCGACCTTTCGGGCGAATATTTGTCTAATCAACCAAAGAGGTCCGAGGGTGATTGCCACCCCTATCTCGTTCGCCATCAGTTCAATGACTTCCGGATCTTCCATAATGAACTGGAAAACAAACCAAAGATACCCCACACCTATGACCCAACCCACAGGGTGCATCTCGGTCTCTTCTCCCGGGCTTTCTCCCAACTCACCGCTAAGTGCTTCCCCAAGACCCCACTCCGCAGCCCATTCAGGATCCCAATCTTCCTGATTGAAGTGATGAATGTCATCGTAAAGCCTGTTAATCATGTTCCCAAGACCAAACCCATCGGGGTCTAGGTCGAATTGTCCATCGGGGGCCCTCTCCTTCCAGTCAGGGAAGCTTGCCTCCAGCTCAGACAGTATGTACTCCCTGTCATCCATTTCCTGCAGGGCCTTGACCCTATCCTCAGGTGATAGATTCGGATGAGATGTGATGTCACGTTCTTCGAGAGGACTCAGGATCCTATCTAGTGCCTCCTCAAGCTCGAGATTCACTTCCCACCCATCGCCATGACTCTCCAAAAATGGCTCCAAGAGTCTGTGAGCCGTACGTCTGTTGCTGATGAGGTGGATGAGGTGGACATCTGGGTGCACCATGTTCTTGCAGTGAAAACAGATTCCATCGTAGGCATCGAACTCACAAACCGCAGTCTCGGGGGTGTCATCACACCGAACCACCTCTTCACTGCTCTCCTCTTGGGCCCCTCCCTCCTCCCACCAGGGAACCGCTTCTTCCGTCATGACGCTACTCCCCTTCTCACTCGATATACGATTATGCTTGAAGCACATATCCGACTTGTAGAGACAGCGAAGATTGCAGCCATCCACCGCACATTTCCCGCCAACGCTCACGCTTTGCAGTACACTAATGACATCTTATCTCTTTTCACTGCGCAATACGAAGGTATCGATAATCTTCTGAGGGGGCGGCGCCTCCGAGCCACATGGCGAAGAGGCCCGGGCACGTCATGATCGTCGACGAGGAGCGGTGCTTCGGTTGCGCGGCCTGCATAGCGGTATGTCCGCTGGATGCTCTAGAATTGGAGGGCATACTTGCCATACCCACTGAGGATAAGTGCACTCACTGCGACC
>Ga0315331_10001762_pt1 | contig 16342 bp, 19 predicted proteins | sample M160m34915metaG_FD_203456 | JGI IMG/M metagenome (GOLD analysis project Ga0315331, IMG submission 203456) | Ammonia-oxidizing marine archaeal communities from Monterey Bay, California, United States - M1 60m 34915 | ecosystem: Environmental > Aquatic > Marine > Intertidal zone | place: USA...
GCTTCACTTGGGTCAACAACAGCTCAGATGCAGGTGCCGAGCCCATCGAGACTTCTGTCACCGAGTTGAGATTCGTTATTGCAAGCGTCTCTTGCTCCAGCATTAACATCGCGACCATCGCAGGGACGCCTGATACGGTTGTTGGGCGGTAGTCCTCGATGGCTTTAAGGTAAGTCTTAGCGTCGAACCGCGGCATCAGTACAATGCGTGCGCCGGAATAAAAAGCGCTCTTGGTCACCATCAGTGCGTTCTTGTGGTATAAAGGGGCTGCGATCAGGTAGGCTCCGTCTGGCTCCATCCAGTCCGCTGTGGAAGGCCCCCACATCTGGCCAATGTGGCTTAACAAAACGCCTTTGGGTTTACCAGTTGACCCTGACGTATAGGGATGCAGTGCGGGCATGTCTGGCGATGTTTCGATCGCTTCGAATGGCCCAAAATCGAGAAAGTTTTGGAAATTAGTGTCGAACGATATTTTCGGCAAATCCGCTGGCACCAAATCGACAAAAGCATCTTCAATGAAAGCTAGCTTGCAACCAGCATCGCCCAGCACGTATGCGACCATCTCAACGGATAATTTGATGTTAATCGGTGCGGGAACAATGCCCGCCCGCATGGCACCAAAAAACACAGCTAAATATTCAACACGGTTCAGCGCCAGAATGCCCACGCGATCACCTGGAACTAGCCCGCGCGAAACCAAGCCGCGCGCCACGGCGTCAGCCATGTCGCTTAACTGTTCGTACGTGATGCTAACGGGCGCATGAGGGTCCTTCAAATCAACGATAGCAAGGCAATTTTTCCCTACATGCCGCTGAAAAATACAGCCTAGGTTATTATTACTCATATCAGTCCTGAACTTTAAGTGGCGTCTAAACACAAAAGTCTGCTTGAAAACGATTTTACTCTGTCTGCGCATTTCATAGCAATGACGGCGCAGTCGCGGGCATATGTATGAGAAGCCGGTCCATCTCGGCTGTTATGATGATCTGACAGCCAAGGCGTGAAGTCTCGCTGGCACCGGGTGCCAGCTCTAGAATGGAGTCTTCCTCTTCGCTGGGCGGCGGCAGTGCGTCAAAGGCGTCTTCCTCCAAGATGACATGGCAAGTTGAACAGGCCATCGCACCCTCACAGTCGCCTTCAATGCCAGCATCCAGGCGCCATGCGAGCGCCAGGATCGATTCGCCATCACGCGCCTCAGCGTCTAGGCGGCGACCGTCGGTGTATACAAATATCACCTTGGGCATCAGGCTATTCCGCTGCTGCATTCATACGGGCGACATCTGCCGCCGCATTTGCGAGCAGCTCCGCCGCGCGTATTGCCTCGTCCTCTGTTGTTTGCCTTCCGAAAGCGATGCGGACAGAACGGGCGGCATCTGCAGTAGAGAGGCCAATGGCTTTGAGAACGTAGGATGGCTCTACAAACGCGGAGGAGCAGGCGGAGCCGGTGGAGATCGCAACATTGGGTACTGCGTTAATAAGCGGCAAGGCATCTGCACCGTTAAACGAAAGGTTCAGATTGCCTAGTATGCGGCATTCCATGCTTGCATTGATTGTGTAGCGGGATCCAGTTTTATCGAGTGCTGCTAGAAAGCTTGCGCGCATACGGGCCAGTCTTTGTGCTTCGTCTGGCATTTCCGCTTTCGCTAATACGGCTGCCTTGCCGAACCCGACGCACAAAGGTGCGGGCAATGTTCCAGACCGGAACCCGCGCTCCTGCCCGCCGCCATGAATGAGCGGTAATAAGCGTGCACGTGGGCGGCGGCGGATATAGAGCGCGCCAATGCCCTTGGGGCCATACATCTTGTGAGCAGAAATGCTGAGCAGATCAATGTCCGTCGCGGATATATCTAGCGGAATTTTGCCGGTTGCTTGGGCTGCATCAACATGCAGAAGTGCGCCAGCAGCACGGGTCAACCGCGCGGCCTCGGCGATTGGCTGGATTGTGCCAATCTCGTTATTCACCGCCATAAGTGAAACAAGGGTTGTTGGCGTCTTCAGCTTTTCGTACAAGAGATCGAGATTAATGAGGCCATCTGTCTGAACCGGTAAAACCTCCGCCTCAAAACCTTCCTCAGCCAATGTAGCGACTGAGGCGAGGACGCATTTATGCTCGGTCGCGAATGTCAGCACACGGGCGACGCCATCGCCTATCCGTTGACGAAATCGGCCAGCGCCAATAATCGCCAAATTGTTAGCTTCAGTTGCACCTGATGTGAAAATTATTTCGCGGCTCTCTGCGCCAATCAGTGCTGCAATTTCTCCGCGCGCTGTTTCAACGGCGTCCTGAGCGTCTTGGCCAAATATGTGCTGAATGGAGTGTGGATTGCCGAAACTGGATGTGAGGTAGGGCAGCATAGCTTCAAGCACCCGCGCGTCCATCGGCGTCGTTGCCTGGTAATCCAGATAGATTGCGTCTGCGCTTAAGGTCATGGCGCTTCAGGTCCCAGCGGAATTCGCGTTGCTTTTTATATATAATGCGGTCCACGCCGCAACGAAGGCCTCAATATCATCTTCCGTATTGGATAGGCCGAGGCTGACGCGGATCGTACCGCCCGCGATATCGTCCTGCAGGCCCATCGCTGCCAGAACGTGGCTTGTTCCAACCTTGCCCGATGAACACGCAGCGCCAGCCGATACGGCGATGCCTGCAAGATCCATTGCCATGACTTGGGTCGCTGCATCAACACCGGGCATGGCAATGGACGCCGTATTCGAGAGGCGGGGTGTGTCCAGGCCATTCAGCACGACACCGGGCACTATTGCCAGAACTGCCGCTTCCAACTGATCCCTCAGGCGCTTGATTTGTGGCTGTGCATCCAGGCTAGATTCCAGTGCAGTGAGTGCACCCCCAAAGCCCGCGATGCCGAGGACATTTTCAGACCCACCACGCAGCCCGCGCTCTTGTCCGCCGCCGGTCAGAAGCGCTTTCGGCACTACGCCTTTGCGGAATGCAGCAGCACCCGCGCCCAATGGGCCTCCGATCTTGGCAGAGGAGAACGCGAGCATATCTGCGTTCAGGGCGGCCATCTCAACGGGCAATTTCCCAAATGCCTGCGCCACGTCTACTGCAAGCAAACCGCCTTTGGCATGCACGCATTCCGCGATGTCAGCGATGGGTTGAATGGCACCTGTCTCATTGTTGGCGAGCATGACAGCGACGATTACGTTTGAAGCATCATCGCTAAGGGCGCTTGTGAGCGCAGGAATATCCAACAGCCCATTTGATAGAACTGGCAAGATTTCGGCGTTGGGCGCGGCTTCAAGAATAGCGGCATGCTCGGTTGCTGAGGCAAGAATCCGCGAGCGGCCTGGAACATTCAGCATCAGCTGGCAGGCTTCTGAACCGGACGCTGTAAATGCGATGTCTTCAGCTCTGGCACCAGTGCATTCAGCGAGTGCAGCGCGCGCATCCTCAATTACCCGACGGGCGGCCCGTCCGTGGCCGTGCATGGAGGATGGGTTTCCACACATGGCCATCGCGTTTGTGATTGCCGCCGCTGCCTCCTGCAGGAGTGGCGCTGCCGCGTTATGATCTAGGTAAATCCGCATAAACCCATATGTATCCGGGCGCGCGGCATTGGGGGTAGTCTTTAAGTGCGACGGATTGACCCAAATTCTTGAAATTGTCCGCGATTTGTGGTCTGAAGCGCTTCCTCTGGCGCTCAGGACCTAGCAGTGCAGCGAAATTTGAGAAGCAGGTAATCATGGCAGAAGTCATTATCCCCGGGCCAGAAGGCAGGCTCGAAGGTCGCTATCATCACGTCGAGGGAAGCGATTCTCCACTCGCGATCGTCTTGCACCCACACCCGCAATATGGCGGGAACATGCACAACAAGGTCGTGCAGGGCCTTGCGCAGATTTACATCAAGCGAGGGTTCTCAACGCTCCGATTCAACTTCCGTGGCGTTGGCCGTAGCCAGGGAACTTACTCCCGCGGTGAGGGTGAGCTAACGGATGCTGCAGCGGCCCTTGATTGGCTACAGACGCTAAAGCCCGATGCAAAGAACGTGTGGGTGGCTGGATTCTCATTTGGCGCTTGGATCGGTATGCAGCTGCTCATGCGTCGGCCAGAAATCGGTGGGTTCATCTCTGTCTCGCCGCCAGCAAATATGTACGACTTCTCATTCCTGGCACCTTGCCCGTCATCCGGATTGATCATCCATGGCGACGCTGATGAGATTGTGCCGCAGGAAGCCGTTCTGCGTCTTGTCGATAAGCTCTCTCTCCAAAAGGGCATCGTTATCGATTACGAAAATATCGAAGGTGCGGGCCATGTCTTCCTGAAAGATCTGGAGATGATGCTCGGCCGCGTCTCCGTTTATGTCGACAAGCGCCTGGAAGACGATGCACTGCTTTTGGCACCGCCAGAGGAAGAGGCGGAAGAAGCCGACGCAGATGCAGACGCAGGCTCTACAGCTAAATAGCGAATTGCCTTATGGCGATGACGGGTAGGCAATGCGGCCACCTGTCATCGGTCTGGGCGCTCCGGTCGTCTCAGGAAAGCTGATCGGCAAGCCTGCTGCAGCGCGAGCGGCTAAATAAGCGAAAGCCTCCGCTTCAAGATTATCGCCATCGCGGCCAATGGCCTCGATTGGTTCAACTGGCGCTTCAAGATTTGCGGCCAGCCGTTCCATCAACCACTTATTCAGTCGACCGCCACCAGTGATGAGCCAGCGCTTTGGCGGCTCTGGCAAAATTTCGATGCTTTGAACGATAGCGGCAACAGTAATTTCTGTCAGCGTTGCGGCGCCATCAGGTGGATTTAGACCCTCTGCAATCGCCTTGGTGAAATCCAGGCGGTCCAATGATTTTGGGGCTGGCTTGCTAAAGAAATCCGCTCCGAGCGCTTTATCCACGCGAGATTGATGGATATCGCCTGTCCGCGCGAGTGCGCCGTCTTGGTCGATGCCGTGGTTGGTGTGCGCCTGCATCCAATCATCAAGTGGTCCATTGCCGGGGCCAGTATCACAGGCGATCAGCGCGCCGTGCTCACCGATCCAGGTGATATTTGCCACACCACCGATGTTCAGGATAGCGACCGGGCGTTCCGGAATGGCTGCCGCAATCGCCACATGATAAATCGGTGCCAGCGGTGCCCCTTCGCCGCCGGCTACGACATCGGCTGTTCTGAAATCAAATGCAGTGGGAATGCCGGTGGCGTCCGCCAAACGCTGGCCATCACCGATCTGCCAGGTTCGCCCTTTCGCAGGATCATGAGCGACTGTTTGGCCGTGGAATCCTATCCGTTCTACGTCTGCCGCCTTTCGCCCAGTTCTGTATAAGAGTTGCGCCACGGCATTGGCATGAAGGTCGGTTAGTTCTACTTCCAGCGCGGCGGGGTCAGTTTCGCCAGCGATTGCGCGGCGAAGATTAGATCGGAAAGTGTTGGAATAAGGCACAAAGAAAGCGCCGAGCGGTTCGGCGCGCGCACCGCCATCCGTTTCGAGAAGGGCTGCGTCTATGCCATCTAAAGATGTGCCGCTCATCAGCCCTAAGCAGAGCGCCAATTCACAATCCTCCCTAGAGTCAAGAAATTTTAATGGAAGGCCAATATTTATATGATTTATAGCATTACTTTGCGAGCGCAATTGGAGTTAAGGTTGCTATGCATGGCCAACCTATAAAACCCGCTAGCCGTCCAAATTCAGGAGGATTCTTTCATGTTTTCTAACTCAGTTCTTCGCGCTCTACATCTGTGCTAGATGAAGTTGTTGTAATTCAATCAGCATCCCGGCGCAACAACGTGACAGGAATGCTGTTATTCCACGAAGGGACTTCCATCCAATACCTGGAAGGGCCGCAGGCGGGTGTCGTAGCGACGAAAGATCGGATCGCTTTGGATGACCGGAATAGCGGTATGTTGCAGCTTTCCGAGGGACCAGTGGGAGATCGACTTTTTGGTGAATGGAGCATGGGATTCCGGCAGGATAACAGCCTGCCAGAACTTCAAAGCTTTCACTTTGACCGTAATGCGCTTGAAAAGCGGCTGCCTGAAACGACCCCGACGATGTTCCGCGCACTGATTCGGACGGTTTTTCAAACGTCACGATAAATTGGTTGCGGCATAGGGGTAAGTTGCTTCGCTGCCTTGAGGCGTGTTAATTCGCGGCAGTTGTGGCGGTGACCCACGTTGGGACGCGCGGCCCGCGCCTACTTTAATATCCCCGGATCAATGCCATGACCACGCCCACGCCTGAGGCACAATCAGAATTTCTTCGCGCCATGACCGAGCGCGGGTTTATGCACCAATGCACGGATTTCGTCGCTCTTGATGCTAAAGCCGTGCGGGAGCCGGTGACAGCCTATATTGGCTTTGATTGCACGGCGGATAGTCTGCATGTGGGTAGTCTCGTTCAGATTATGATGCTGCGTTGGCTGCAGAAAACCGGTCATAAGCCAATTGTTCTGATGGGCGGCGGCACCACGAAAATTGGCGATCCTTCGGGTAAGGATGAAGCGCGGCAGCTGATTACGGTTGAAAAGATCCAGCAGAATATGGCCGGCATCCGCAGCGTATTCGAGAAATTCCTGACCTTCGGCGATGGCCCCAGGGATGCCGTTATGGTCGACAATGCGGAATGGTTAGACGAGCTTAAATACATTCCGCTGCTACGCGACGTAGGCCGCCACTTCTCTGTCAATCGCATGCTGACTATGGACAGCGTCAAAACGCGACTGGAACGGGATCAGCCACTATCGTTCCTGGAGTTCAACTATATGATACTGCAAGCCTATGACTTCGCTGAGCTGGCGCGGCGGCATGGCTGTGCCTTGCAGATGGGCGGATCTGACCAATGGGGCAATATCGTGATGGGGGCGGACCTTGCCCGCCGCATGGACGGCAGTGAGGCTTACGGCCTGACCACACCGCTGATCACGACCTCTGGGGGTGCCAAAATGGGCAAGACAGCCGCTGGTGCCATCTGGCTGAACGAAGATCGCTTGAGCGCTTATGATTATTGGCAATTCTGGCGGAATACGGATGATGACGACGTTGGCAAATTCCTACGCCTGTTCACAGATATGGACTTGGCCGGGATCGCCCGTCTCGAAGCCTTGGATGGCATAGAATTGAACGAGGCGAAAAAGATCCTTGCCACAGAAGCGACCGCGATGGCCCACGGGCAAGCGGCGGCAGATGCAGCCGCAGAGACGGCGCGGCAGGCATTTGAACTGGGCAGCCAAGAAGCGGATCTGCCGACTGTTGAGGCTGCGCAAGACCAACTGGAAGCCGGTGTTCCTGCATTTGTAGCACTGAGCCTGGCTGGGCTGGTGAAATCCAATGGTGAGGGACGGCGGCTGATAAAGGGCGGTGGCGCTCGGTTGAACGATAAGCCAATCACGGCGGATGACCAGATGATTTCGCTCAAAGATGCTGGACCGAATGGTGCCATCAAGCTCTCCGCTGGTAAGAAGCGGCATGTGCTGCTGCGTGCTGGGTAGGCGCGGACGTGGATGAAATCCAACCACACGACTAAAAGTTCGGCGTTGCGAGCGCACCGAAGCGCCATTGGCTCCATGGCGATATGGAGTTATCAGCGCTCGTGGACTGCTACGGCGTGTTATTGCCGGAAGGGGAGCGGTTTTTCATTCGCTCACTCAAGCTCTATGAGCCAAAAATCGAAGACGCAAAGTTTCTGGAAGAGATGCGCGGGTTTTATCAGCGAGAAGCTTTCCACAGCCATGAGCACGCTGGATACAATGCCGCAATGGCAGCTCTCGGTTACGATGTTCGGCGCCTGGAGGCATTCGGTGCAGCTATGCTGGACGACATCAAGACCCATTCAAGTCGGCTGGCTGTCACCTGTGGGCTGGAGCACTTGACCACAACGTTTTCCCGAATGTTGCTGAGAAGCCCTGATCTCCTTGATGGCGCACATGAACCCTATCGCTAAAATTTGATTTTTTGGAACGAAAGCCCTTCTAGTTCTTTCAACCCAATATAACCCATCGACCAGGAGACGACCCATGGCGACTCGAGCCAGGTCTGCTCAAGCCAAATCTGAGGATGACGCAGCGACAGAGGATGTCGAAGCCCAGCTCGCGCAGCTGCGGGACAAAGGTGTATCGGTTCACACGGTGACACCGCGCATGTTCCGACTTAAAGCGTCTTAGTCGATCAATTTTCGTTCGATTGGCGGAATGGTAAATGGGCGCGGCAAAAATAGCCGTGCCCGTTTCACGTTTTTGGAGCAATGCACATTATTCGTATAAAATTGGCTGCAGGACTTGTTCTTTTAGCCGCAGTAGCCTCGGCACTGCCTGCAGCAGCGGAGAAAGTGGGGGAGGTGGGCGTTGACTGGCCTGGCAGCGATATCATTGTCGAGGCAATCGCTGATCCTAAGGTCCAAGGTGTGGCCTGCCATGTCGCGTATTTTGAGCGCGGATTAGTTGATCGCATCAATAACGGTAACTGGTTTGAAGACCCATCGGAAAACTCCATTGCATGCCGCCAGACTAGTCCGATCATCTTTGGCGATATTGATCGCAGTGAGGACGGGGAAAACGTTTTTCGGAGCGCCAATGGTTGATCTGGAAATGTTTCAATGTGCGCCGGATTTATGACGAGACGAACAAGACACTGGTCTATTTAGCCTATGCGCGGCAGGTGAAAGATGGGTCCGCAAAAATGTTGATCTTTGTTGTGCCGCTCTATAACGCAGGCGCGCAAATGAAGGCGGACTATTGATCCCGTGCGCGTCTGACTAGATTAACATCGCTGGACTCCTGGCACTGGGCGGCCTTAGGCTTTCCTTAGATGAAGGGAGAATTGCTAATGGGCAGGCGGACATTACGCGGCCAAGTGGCTGTCGCGGGTATAGGCGAGACAGCTTACTACAGGCACGGTCAGGCACCCGATCCTGAATTTAAGCTGGCATTGAAGGCTATTCTGGCGGCGGCTGAAGATGCGGGCATTGACCCGACAGACATCGACGGTTTTGCCTCCTACAGCAATGATCGGAATGATCCTTCCAGGCTCGCAGCGGCACTGGGCACGAAGCAACTCCGCTTCTCAAACATGCAATGGGGTGGCGGTGGCGGTGGGGGTGCGGCTGCTGTCGGCAATGCAGCGGCAGCTGTCGCGACGGGCATGGCGGATTGTGTCGTCGTGTTCCGTGCATTAGCGCAGGGCCAATTCGCGCGCTTTGGGCAGGGGCCGCAGGTCCCGACGATTTCCGGAGATCTGGCGATGCAGGCACCCTATGGGCTGATGTCGCCCGGCCAGCGCTACGCTATGAAGGTCATCCGGTTCATGCATGACCATGGTGTGGAGCAGGAGGCGCTTCGGGCAATCGCGCTTGCCTCATACCACCACGCGCAATCCAACCCGCGCGCGGTAATGAATGGTCGCCCGTTGGATGCGGAGACTTATGATGCATCCCGTTGGATTGTCGAGCCGTTCCATCTGTTCGATTGCTGCATGGAGAATGATGGTGCGGCTGCCCTGATCGTGGTTTCAGCAGAGCGCGCGAAAGACATGCCGCACAAACCTAGTTACCTTCTAAGTGCTGCAGGCGGGTCTGACTATCGCTGCGGTGCGCCCAGCCATAACCATCCCAATTATGCCAGCTCTAACTTCGCCACCGTGGCGCCCAACCTGTATGCGATGGCAGGCTTGAAGCCATCAGATGTGGACGTTGTGCAGTCTTATGAGAACTTCACCGGCGGGGTGCTGATGAGCTTGGTCGAGCATGGCTTCTTCCAGCCAGAAGCTGCCAATGACTTCCTGAAGCCTGAGAATTTGCTATCCCCAACCGGACAACTTCCGCTCAATACCAGCGGTGGCAACCTGGCGGAATGTTATATGCACGGGCTGGAATTACAGATTGAGGCGGTTCGGCAGTTACGCGGCACTTCAACGGCGCAAGCGCCCGACGTGAATATCTCCATGGTCACAGCAGGACCAATGGTGACGCCCGTATCCAGCCTGATCTTTGGTTCGGAGGCTACCTTATGAGCAAGTATCATCTGCCCGAAGGCATGCCAATCCCTGTGCCCGAGAATGACGATCTCTCCAAGCCTTATTGGGAGGGGCTGAGCGCCTCTAAGTTGATGGTGCAGAAGTGCCAGGGCTGCGGCACATATGTTTGGGGTCCTGAATGGATCTGCCATCAGTGTCGTTCATTTGATCTGGCCTGGGAAGAAGTGGCCGGGAAAGGCCGCATCTATTCCTGGGAACGCGTATGGCACCCGGTGCATCCAGCGCTCAAGGACCACGGGCCATATATCGTTGTGTTGGTCGAGCTGCCAGACGCGCAGAATATCCGCATGCTCGGCAATCTCCTTGGTGATCCGGAGCAGACTATTTCTATAGGTGCTGAGGTCGCGGTCGCATTCGAACATCACAATGACGCTGATCCGACCTACTCGCTCGCCCATTGGCGCTTGGTCCGAACTTGAACGAAAGGAACTGATTTCATGGATGACGGTGTAAACGTTCCGATTAACGACGAAAATCTTTGGCGCTTAGAGACGCCGGGTGCTGATGACTGGGAACGCACGGCACGGGTTGAAGACCCGAAGAAATACTTCATGGTTTCAACCGATTGCCATGCGAATGAGCCGCCTGACCTTTGGGCGACGCGCCTGCCGGAGAAATACCGCGAGCGCGCCCCTCGCATCATTACAGATGATAAAGGCGTCCAGTGGCGCTACTGCGAAGGCTATCGCCCCGACCGCGTGCGGGTGATGAGCTTTGAAGGGGAGGATTGGGTCCGCTCCAAGGCTGGAGCAGACCCGCTTCAGCGCCTCGAAGACAATAAGAAAGACGGCATAGACGTTGAGATCATCTTCCCTAACAAAGGCCTCGCCATGTGGGCGACGCCAGACCCCGTTTTCGCCAACGCCCAATGTGCGGTTTGGAATGACTGGGCCTGGGAGCAGTTCGGTCCGCACAAGGACGCCATGGTCCCTGTGGCTTCACTTGCGACGGGCGATCTTGAAGGCTCTATGAAGGAGATTGAGCGCGTCGCGGAAATGGGCTTCCGCTGCCTGAGCTTCCCTTGCAAGCCAATGTGGGGTGCTCATGATGTTGACCACGTGAACTATAATCTGCCGCATTTCGATTCGATGTGGGCGCTGATTTCAGAGGTTGATCTGCCCTTCACTTTCCACGTCTCTACTGGCCGTGATCCACGTGCGGCTAGGGGCAATGGCGGTGCTGTCATCAACTATGTCAGCCATTCCCTATCGCCGACGATTGAACCGGTGGCGAACCTATGTGCGTCTGGCGTGCTGGAGCGTTTCCCGAAACTGCGTTTTGCCACAGTTGAGGCTGGCATTGGTTGGGTGCCTTGGCTGCTTGACGCCATGGATGAAGCCTACCGCAAGCATCACATGTGGGTCCGCCCAAAGCTGCAAGGCTTGCCGAGCGATTACTATCGCGCCCACGGCTGGTCCACCTTCCAGGAAGACCCGGCGGGCCTAGCGTTGGCTGAGCAATATAACTTAGTCGATAACTTCATGTGGGCAAACGATTATCCTCATCACGAAGGCACCTGGCCCCATTCCGCCGAGGCCATCGAGCGCACCATGCCAGGATTGAGTGACGGCCAACGCGCCAAAATCTTGGGCCTGAACGCAGCTAAGTTCCTCGGCATCGACGCACCCGGAGCGTGAGCGAACTCAGTGTGTTCCGGGGGCAGGGCGCGCTTAAGCGGCCACTGCTTCCGGATCGAGTGCTTCTGCAGAGGAATCAGCAATTGTTGTGCGCTGCATGAGGCGTCGTTCTGAGCCTGCATCGTAAGGCGTCGCGCGGTGAACGCAGGCGCGGTTGTCCCAGATCATCACGTCGCCCTCCTGCCATTGATGGCGGTAGACAAATTCTGGTTGTGTGCAGTGATCACGAAGGCCGTTCAGCAGAGCGAGGCCTTTCTCCTGCTTCCACCCAGCAATATTCATGGCGTGCGCGCCGATCAGCATGGATTTGGCACTGTTGGCCGGGTTCGCGCGGACCAGCTTGTGCCGCACCTGGTGCATGTCCCCACGTTCTTCATCCGTGAATTGGTAGCCGATCAACCCACGTGACCACACAAGTGAATACTCAGCGTAAAGGTCCTCGATCTCAGCTTTCTGAGCATCCGAAAGTGCGGCATAGCCAAGGCGAGTTGAGGCGATTTCCGTATCCCCGCCCCTACCCGGAATTTCCCGTGCCGATAGCAGAGAGCAAAGCGACGAGCGCGGCTTGTAGGCTGAGTCCGCATGCCACTGCATGTTGGCTTTCTGGTAAAACATCCGCCTGTCGTCAGTAGCGATTGTTTGCCCAGTATTGATGTCGATATTGGATTGGCGGGCGAAAACGCTCCCCGCCGCCGGGTTGCCGCTAAGCGTCTTTTCGCATTCGCCAAAATGCTCAGAAAACGCAATCTGGGTTTCGTCCGTTAGCGGTTCACTACGGATGATGACGAGCGAGTATGCCTCGAACGCAGCCCGCACGGGCTTGAACTGCTCTGCTGAAACGCCTGCGTTGATATCAAGGCAGGTGATCTCACAGCCAAACGCCGCGTTGAGTGGAGTCACTTCCATTCTGTCAGGCTCCCGCGATTGCTTGATCAAGGTCGGCGATTAGATCTTTCGCCGTTTCCAGGCCGATGGATATACGCAGTACATCTGGTCCAGCCCCAGCCGATATCTGCCGCTCTTCCGTCAACTGCCGGTGGGTGGTGGAGGCTGGGTGCAGGATGAGGCTCCGCGTGTCGCCAAGGTTCGCCAAATGGCTGAATAGCTCACAGCTCTCTACCAGTTTCAGGCCAGCCTCAAATCCGCCCTTAACGCCGAACGTGAATACTGAACCGGCCTTGCCGCCATGATATTTATCCGCCAGCGGCTTGTATTTATTGCCCTCAAGCCCGGCATAGGAGACCCAGGCGACTTTTGGGTGGGAGTTCAGGAATTCTGCGATCTCTGCCGCATTCTGGCAATGCCGTTCCATACGAAGCGGCAAGGTTTCAGATCCTGTGATCGCAAGGAATGCATTCATCGGCGCCATAGTCGGCCCAAGGTCGCGCAGGCCTACGGCGTGGCCGTGGACGGTCATCGCCAGGTCACCGAATGTCTCGAAGAAGTTCAGGCCGTGATAGGCTGGCTCAGGTTTAGTCAGGCTCGGGAATTTGTCGTTCTGCGCCCAATTGAAATTGCCGCTGTCCACAACCATCCCGCCCATCGCGTTGCCGTGGCCGGAGATGAATTTGGTGGTTGAATGGATGACGATATCTGCCCCCCATTCGAACGGTCGGCAAAGTGCAGGGCTCGCCATGGTGTTGTCGACAATCAGCGGCACGCCCGCTGCATGGGCCAGTTCCGCCAACGGCTCCAGGTCAGAGATGACACCGCCAGGGTTCGCCAAGCTTTCGCAGAATAGCGCCTTGACGCTTGGTTTCTTCAATGCGGCTTCGACGGCGGCAAAGTCGTCCACATCCACCATCTCGCAGTCCCAGCCAAACTTTTGGAATGTGCGCATGAATTGTGTGACGGACCCGCCATAGAGCTTGTTTGCCGCGACAAAGCTGGCACCCGGCTCCATCAGCGTAAACATCGCTAGCATTTGTGCTGCATGGCCAGACGCTGTCGCTGTCGCCCCGCGCCCGCCTTCAAGCGCGGCCACGCGTTCTTCCAACACGGAAACCGTCGGGTTGCCGAGGCGGGAGTAGATATAGCCGTAATCTTGTAGGTTGAAGAGCGAGGCCGCGTGGTCCGCATCATCAAACACATAGGCTGTCGTTTGGTAGATCGGCGTGGCGCGGGCACCGGTGGCGGGGTCGGGCGCAGCACCTGCGTGGATAGCCAGAGTTTCGAAGCCGTAGGGGCTTTCTTGGGTCATGAGATTGGTCTTTCCGTTATGCCCGCGCCCGGCGGCGTTTGGATGAAATTACGCCAGAATTCACGCCAGACCAGCCGATTTCACCGCTCAGTCGCGCGAATTCTATCTTCGGGCAACGGTCCATCACGACATTCAAGCCTGCCGCCTCCGCCCGCTCAGCCGCGGCATCATTGCGGACAGAGAGCTGCATCCAGACGGTTCTGGCGCCGATCTCAACCGCTTCGTCCGCAATCGGACCAGCGGCTTCTGAATTGCGGAAAATATCGACCATATCAACCGGTTCCGGGATGGATTTGAGGTCCCCATACACAGTCTCACCCAGAATTTCCTGGCCAATTGCACCTGGGTTTACTGGGATCACGCGATACCCTTTCGCCTGAAGGTATTTCATGACGAAATAGCTTGGCCGGTTCCACTTTGGACTGGCGCCGACCATGGCGACAGTTTTGGTGCTGTCCAGCACTTCGCGGATATAGGTGTTTGAATAAGTGTCTTGGTCCATCTGTCGGGCTATCCCTTGCGGTAAAGCGTGTGATGAGCCAAGCCTAACGCAGTGAATTTACAGACGCTACAGGAGCAAAGTGATGGCAAAGCGGGATTTGGCGGGCAAAGTCGCCTGGATTACCGGCGGCGGTACTGGCATCGGCCAAGGGGCTGCGGGGAAACTGGCGGAGGCCGGATGCCACCTCATTCTATCAGGTCGTCGCGTCGAGCCCCTGAAGGCATCAGCCGCAGCATTGCGGGATGCAGGCGGATCAGCGGAAATTATGGAGTTAGACGTGTCGGACGCAAACGCAATAGACGCCGCCGCCCAAGCTATTTCCGCCAAACATGGGCGCTTGGATATTCTGATGAACAGCGCGGGCATCAATACAGCAAACCGACGCTTCGCCAATTTCCCCAAGAAGGATTGGAGGGCCATCGTCGATGTGAATTTGAGCGGCGTTTTCTATTGTATCCAAGCCGCACTACCGATGTTGCGCGCAGCAGGCGATGGGCTGGTGATCAATGTCTCATCATGGGCTGGGAACCACATCAACTACCTGACTGGCCCTGGATATACTGCCACCAAATACGGCGTCGGCGCGATGACGGAAGTGCTGAACATGGAAGAGTTTCAGCATGGTGTGCGCGCCACATCCGTCTACCCGGCCGAGGTCGCGACGCCCATTCTTGATAGCCGTCCTGTGCCTGTGACAGACGCCGATAAAGCCCGCATGGCACAGCCGGAAGACCTTGGTGATGTGGTGCTGTTCCTGGCGGAATTGCCGGGGCGCGTCTGCATCAACGAAATCACCGTCAGCCCCACCTACAACCGCCTCTATATGGGGCAGGGCGGCAGTATGGCACCGGATGTGGAGTAGGGGCCGTGTCCGAAAAACGAGACGCCTTCGCCGCCAAAGTCGCCAAGAGACTGTATGCGCGGGACACGACCGCCCAACGCCTCGGCATGTCGCTGGACGCCGTCACGATGGGCGCTGCAATCCTTTCTATGACTGTCACAGAGGACATGCTGAATGGCCACGGCGTTGCCCACGGCGGCTATATCTTCACCCTGGCGGACACAGCCTTTGCCTATGCCTGCAACGGCGAAAACGTCGCGACGCTGGCCCAACACTGCCAGATCACCTTCATCAGCCCCGGCCAGCAGGGCGAACGCCTGAAAGCGACGGCCTCCGAACTCTCCAAAACGGGCCGCAGCGGCCTCTACGATGTAGAAGTTCACGGCGACGACGGAAGGTTGGTAGCAGCCTTCCGCGGCGCGTCGCGGACAGTGGGTGGGGCAACGGAGCAAGGGCTGGGGATGGTGCCTGCCAACGTTTGATTGGTTGACCGTCATCCGAAGTTTTCTCTATAAACACATCAACTGCTACCGATCTTACTTACAACCATATTAATGCTTGTTTGCCACAATACTTGCTGAGCTTTCGGTGAGCGAGCGTGCAAATTATGACCAAATAGACGATTGAATTGGATGGCAAGGATAGTTTTCGGATTGATGCCAATATTGGGTCCCGTTATGGCAATGCCGCGGTCAGTGGTTTTGGCGACATAAGCGGCGATGGTTTTGACGATGTAATTGTTCGTGCAACCTATGTTCGAAATGATGCTGGTATTGTGCTTTTCAGATTCAGCCACGTCATTTTTGGTGTCAATGACGAATTTTGTGCCAGAAGGATTGTAGATGACCTTGATGGTAGCGATGGGTTCTTATCGTTGGATTGTCAGGGCCTGGCCGAGATGCAATGCCCGTTGGCTCCGACGGAGATTTCAACGGAGATGGCTTTTATGATCGTGTCATCTCTGACCGCGGCTATCGAGGCAAGACTCTGACACTTTTCGGAAAAGCAGATGGATTTGCAAAAGAAACTCGGGTTTTTGAAGAGCAACCCTTGGCGTTCGGGGAAGGTGTTGAGCTAGTTGGTCAGCCACTCACTGGTTGGTCCGGTTGTAATGTTATTGGATATACGGTCTCTGCTCTAGGGGTATGAGCACTTCAGGGGCTGGCGGCCGCCGGGCCAA
>Ga0315331_10001764_pt1 | contig 16337 bp, 11 predicted proteins | sample M160m34915metaG_FD_203456 | JGI IMG/M metagenome (GOLD analysis project Ga0315331, IMG submission 203456) | Ammonia-oxidizing marine archaeal communities from Monterey Bay, California, United States - M1 60m 34915 | ecosystem: Environmental > Aquatic > Marine > Intertidal zone | place: USA...
GCCCGCGGGCAAGATCACGGCCATAGCACATCGAACACACACCATGACGAGTTTCACAGGTAATGGCCGACCGCACCTTCACCTGATCGATACCATGTTCCTCCATGGTGTCGGACATTGCCTCATCCATAAACGTACCGGCAGGCAGCAATACCTCATCGGTACCTGCTTTCATGATTGGGTCTGCAAGAACACGCCCAAGCACTCGTTCCCGCAGTGGCTCCACCACATCAGCACCTTCAACGATGGGGTTCAAAATAACGCCATCCTGAGTTTTACAATCAAACTCCGTAACAACCAAATCCTGAGCAACATCAACCAATCGGCGAGTCAGGTAACCGGAGTTAGCGGTCTTCAATGCTGTATCAGCAAGGCCCTTACGAGCACCATGAGTAGAAATGAAATACTGAAGAACATCCAAGCCTTCGCGGAAGTTTGCTGTAATAGGAGTCTCGATGATCGAACCATCAGGCTTCGCCATCAAACCACGCATACCAGCAAGCTGGCGGATCTGAGCGGCAGAACCACGGGCGCCAGAATCAGCCATCATATAGATAGAGTTGAATGAGTCCTGCTTAACCAAATCTCCCTTGGCATCCTCAACTTCCTCTTTGCCAAGCTTGTCCATCATGGCTTTTGCAACGAGGTCGTTAGTGCGAGACCAAATATCGACAACCTTGTTATAACGTTCACCGTCTGTAACCAGGCCATCAGAATATTGCTTCTGAATATCCTTAACTTCCTTTTCGGCCTCAGCAATGATCTCCGGTTTCTTATCAGGGATAACCATGTCATCGATACCCACTGATGCACCCGAACGAGTTGCATAAGCAAAGCCGGTATACATTAATCGATCAGCAAAAACGACCGTTTCTTTCATGCCGACCTTGCGATAGCACTGATTGATCGAATCAGATATCGCCTTCTTGGTCATGTTCCGATTGATAACCTCAAACGGCAGCCCTTTCGGCAGAATCTCAGACAACAGGGCACGACCGACTGTCGTATCAACAATATGGCTTTCCTGTTTCAGAGTGCCATCTTCATCAATTTCTGAGTCCTGAATACGGACGCGGATCTTGGCTTGCAGGTCCACATGGAAATCACCTGTTTCTTCATTGCGGGTGTTACGCGCACGATGCACCTCAGTCAGGTCACCGAAGACCGCGCCTTCACCACGCGCATTAATTTTCTCGCGCGTCATATAATACAGACCCAGAACCACATCCTGCGACGGCACAATAATTGGCTCACCGTTTGCAGGTGAGAGAATATTATTCGATGACATCATCAATGCACGGGCTTCAAGCTGCGCTTCGATCGACAATGGCACATGAACGGCCATTTGGTCGCCATCAAAGTCGGCGTTAAAGGCCGTACAGACTAAGGGGTGAAGCTGGATCGCCTTACCTTCAATAAGCACAGGTTCGAATGCTTGAATACCTAAGCGATGGAGCGTGGGAGCGCGGTTTAACATGACCGGATGCTCACGAATGACATCTTCAAGGATATCCCAAACTTCAGGACCTTCACGTTCCACCAAACGCTTTGCCGCTTTAATAGTGGACGCCTCACCCTGCAACTGCAGCTTACTGAAAATAAAGGGCTTGAATAATTCCAGCGCCATCTTCTTCGGCAGACCACACTGATGCAACTTAAGGGTAGGCCCAACAACAATTACTGAACGACCCGAATAATCAACTCGCTTACCCAGAAGGTTCTGGCGGAAACGGCCCTGCTTACCCTTGATCATGTCGGCCAAAGACTTCAGCGGACGCTTATTAGTGCCAGTAATCGCTCGACCACGACGACCGTTATCAAGCAGCGCATCCACAGACTCCTGCAACATGCGCTTTTCGTTACGAACGATAATATCGGGAGCATTCAACTCCAGAAGACGGCGCAGACGATTGTTCCGGTTAATCACACGACGATAAAGATCATTTAGATCTGACGTCGCAAAACGACCACCATCAAGTGGCACCAATGGGCGCAGATCAGGCGGCAACACAGGCAGCACAGTTAATACCATGTGCTCTGGTTTTATTCCGGACTGCAAGAACCCCTCTAGCAACTTAAGTCGCTTAGACAAGCGCTTGATCTTTGTCTCGGATGAGGTATTCGAGATATCTTCGCGAACCTGAACAATCTCTTGCTGCAAATCAATACTCTTCAGTAGATCAAGAACAGCCTCAGCACCCATTTTCGCATCAAATTCGTCGCCATACTCTTCCATGGCTTCAAGATACTGCTCATCATTCATTAAGGTATTGCGCTCAAGCGGCGTCATACCTTCCTGAGTAACAACAAACGCCTCGAAATAGAGCACACGCTCAATTTCGCGCAGCGTCATATCAAGCATCAGACCGATGCGAGATGGCAGTGATTTAAGAAACCAGATATGCGCAACCGGACTCGCTAGGTCGATATGACCCATACGCTCCCGCCGCACTTTAGTCTGGGTAACCTCAACGCCACACTTTTCGCAGACTACGCCACGATGTTTGAGACGCTTGTACTTACCACACAAGCATTCGTAATCCTTAACCGGGCCAAAAATCTTGGCACAGAACAAGCCGTCGCGCTCTGGCTTGAAGGTACGATAGTTGATCGTCTCAGGCTTCTTAACCTCACCAAAAGACCAAGATCTGATCATTTCGGGGGAAGCCAACCCGATACGAATCGCATCAAAGTTTTCAACTGTATTTTGTGTCTTGTAGAACCGGAGCAAATCTTTCATAAAGTCACCTACGAGCTAAAGCTGCACTAAATCCTATTGGTCCTGTTCCAGGTCAACATTGATACCCAATGACCTGATTTCTTTTACCAGAACGTTGAAGGATTCAGGCATGCCTGCATCCATTTCATGCGTACCATCAACAATGTTCTTGTACATCTTGGTACGACCCTGAACGTCATCCGATTTAACGGTGAGCATTTCCTGAAGAGTATAGGCCGCGCCATACGCTTCAAGCGCCCAGACCTCCATCTCACCAAAACGCTGACCACCAAACTGAGCTTTACCACCCAATGGCTGCTGGGTAACCAAGCTATAGGGCCCGGTTGAACGCGCATGCATCTTGTCATCAACCAAATGATTGAGTTTCAACATGTACATGTAACCCACGGTTACTTGCCGATGGAAAGTTTCACCGGTGCGCCCATCAATCAACGTTGACTGACCACTCGGATCAAGGTCGGCAAGCTGAAGCATGCCCTTAATCTCTTCTTCACTGGCGCCATCAAAAACCGGTGTCGCTGTGGGAACGCCGTTACGCAGATTGCCGGCCAACTCAACGACTTCGTCATCAGACAGCAGCTTGATCTCTTCTGTCTGTCCGCCAGTCTGGTTATAGACCTTATCGAGGAAACTCCTAACGTCAGTCACTTTGGCATTAGCATCTAGCATGCCGCCGATCTTAAGACCAAGACCTTTAGCGGCCCAACCCAGATGAGTTTCGAGAACCTGACCAACGTTCATGCGCGAAGGCACACCCAGCGGATTCAAAACCACATCAACGGGCGTTCCGTCTTGGGTATAAGGCATATCTTCAACCGGAACGATCGTAGAAATAACACCTTTATTACCATGACGACCAGCCATCTTGTCACCCGGCTGAATCCGACGCTTAACAGCAAGATAAACCTTAACCATTTTCAATACGCCAGGCGCCAAATCATCACCTTGGGTAATCTTCTCACGCTTTTCTTCAAACAGACGATCAAACTCTTCACGCTGGGCTTTCAAACGAGCCGCAGCCTTCTCCAGCTGGGAATTTGCATCATCGTTACGCAGACGAATTTCAAACCACTGATCCTGAGTGATTCCTTCAAGATAGGCCTGCGTTATCTTGCTGCCTTTCGACAGTTTGTTCGGGCCACCTTCAGCAATCTTGCCGAGTAACATTTTCTGAATTCGCTCAAAAATATCCCGATCCAATATACGAGCCTGATCATCAATATCTTTACGAACGCTCTCTAACTCTGAGCCCTCGATTGACAACGCACGGCTGTCTTTATCGATTCCATCGCGAGTAAACACACGCACATCAATGACGGTACCATCCATGCCGGGTGGCACACGCAAGGACGTATCTTTAACATCGGAGGCCTTTTCACCGAAAATTGCGCGCAGCAGCTTCTCTTCTGGAGTCAGCTGAGTTTCACCCTTAGGTGTAACCTTACCAACAAGAATATCGCCGGAATGAACCTCTGCTCCAATAAACGCTATGCCGGCCTCATCAAGCTTGCCGAGCGCAGCATCACCAACATTAGGAATATCGCTGGTAACTTCCTCGGAACCTAACTTCGTATCACGTGCAACACAAGTCAGTTCTTCGATATGGATCGTGGTAAAACGATCTTCCTGAACAACGCGCTCAGAGATGAGAATTGAATCTTCAAAGTTGTAGCCATTCCATGGCATAAATGCCACGAGCATATTTTGACCCAATGCCAACTCACCTAAACTGGTCGAAGCGCCGTCAGCCAGAACATCACCGCGAGCAATCTGATTGCCCGTCAACACCAAGGGGCGCTGATTAATGCAGGTATTCTGATTCGATCGGGTGTACTTAGTCAGATTATAAATATCAACGCCCGACTCTCCGACAGTGGTTTCGTCATCATTCACACGCACCACGATGCGAGATGAATCGACAGAGTCGATCACACCACCACGCCGAGCAACAACTGTTACTCCAGAGTCAATCGCCACGGTGGCCTCCATGCCAGTGCCCACGAGCGGGACATCGGAACGAAGCGTTGGAACAGCCTGACGCTGCATGTTCGAACCCATCAAGGCACGGTTAGCATCATCATGCTCGAGGAATGGAATCAGCGATGCGGCAACCGACACAATCTGCTTGGGCGACACATCCATATACTGAATATTGTCTGCAGACATCAATGTTGTTTCATTTTTGTGACGAACAGGAACAAAGTCGCCGACAAACTTTTTCTTGTTATCCAGCTCAGCATTAGCTTGTGCAATAACGAACTGACTTTCTTCAATCGCCGACAAGTACTCAATCTCATCAGTAACCTTGCCTGCTGTTACCTTGCGATAAGGTGTCTCAAGGAAACCGTAATCGTTGGTGCGGGCATAGACAGCGAGCGAGTTAATCAAACCAATGTTCGGGCCCTCAGGTGTTTCAATCGGACATACACGACCGTAATGGGTCGGATGCACATCACGAACCTCAAAGCCTGCGCGTTCGCGGGTTAAGCCGCCAGGACCCAATGCAGAAATACGGCGCTTATGTGTAACCTCAGACAGCGGGTTGTTCTGATCCATGAACTGCGACAACTGACTAGAGCCAAAGAACTCTTTAACAGCTGCAGCTACAGGCTTGGCATTAATCATTTCCTGGGGCATGAGGCCATCAGAGTCGGCCAAAGTAAGGCGCTCTTTAACCGCACGTTCTACACGAACCAGACCCACACGGAAGGCATTCTCAGCCATTTCGCCGACGCTACGGATGCGACGGTTACCCAGATGGTCGATATCATCAACACTACCTTCACCATTACGGATATCGATCAACACATGCAATACAGCAAGAATATCTTCATTGCTCAGTATGCCGGGGCCTGTACTCTCGGTGCGGCCAACGCGACGATTGAACTTCATGCGACCAACGTCAGACAAGTCATAACGCTCGGGGTTGAAGAACAGATTCTGAAACAAATTCTCGGCAGCATCTTTGGTGGGCGGCTCACCGGGACGCATCATACGATAAATCTCAACCAAGGCCTCAAGCGGTGTGGTTGTAGCATCGATACGCAGCGTGTTTGAAATATAAGGACCACGATCCAGATCGTTCACATAGAGAGTCTTAATCTTAGTGATGCCTTTTTCTATTAGCTGATCCACCAACTCTTCGGTCAACTCATCATTGGCAGCAGCCAACAATTCGCCGGTTTCCTTGTCGACAACTTCATGAGCCAAAATCTTACCTTCGAGATACTCGTTTGGTACAACAAGCTCCGAAACAGTCGACTTCTCCATCTCACGAACGTGGCGAGCAGTAATGCGCCGACCCTCTTCAACAATAAGCTTGCGGCCCAGCTTAATATCAAATATTGCGGTCTCGCCGCGCAGTCGATCGGGAACTAGGCCCAACTTAATCGCTTTTTCAGAAAGATGAAAATCATCCGTCTCAAAAAACTCGTCAAGCATCTCCTGACTGGTATAGCCAAGAGCCCGCAGAAAAACAGTAACCGGTAACTTACGGCGCCGATCAATACGAGCAAACAACCCATCTTTTGGATCAAACTCGAAGTCGAGCCAAGAACCGCGGTAAGGAATAACCCGAGCAGAAAACAACAATTTACCCGAAGAATGCGTCTTACCTCGATCGTGGTCAAAGAACACACCAGGAGACCGGTGCAACTGAGAAACAATAACCCTCTCAGTACCATTCACAACGAAGGTGCCGTGGTCAGTCATCAATGGCATTTCGCCAAGATAGACTTCCTGCTCACGAATTTCCTTTACAACCTTTTTGGAAGCCGGTGCGTCTTTGTCGTAAATAACCAAACGAACCTGAACCCGCAAAGGGGATGCATAGGTTAAACCGCGCAACTGACATTCTTTCACATCGAATATCGGCTTGCCCAGCTCGTAGCTAACATACTCAAGCGCGGCATTGCCCGAGTAACTAACAATCGGAAACACGCTTTGAAATGCCGCATTCAAGCCTGATGCTTGCCGCTCTTCAGCGGAGGCAACCATGCTCACGAACTTGCGGTATGAATCTATCTGAATCGACAAAAGATATGGGACATCCAGAATACTGGACTGTTTACCAAAATTTTTGCGGATCCGCTTTTTCTCAGTAAAGGAATAAGCCATTGAACAGCACCTCGATCAGGCTGTAACAAACAAATTTAAGCGACAACCCACGACGCAAGACAGGCAACTTATGCCTGCCCACGCCGTCGGCGTAACTTGCAACAAACAACTAAACGCCAAAGCGATCAGCTACTTGATCTCTACTTTAGCGCCAGCCTCTTCAAGCTGCTTCTGTACAGTTTCAGCCTCGTCCTTAGACGCGCCTTCTTTCACTGCAGTCGGAGCACTTTCAACCATGTCTTTGGCTTCTTTCAGACCAAGACCGGTTACAGCACGAACGGCTTTAATAACGGCTACTTTTTGTTCGCCGAAAGAAGCAAGAATGACATCAAATTCTGTCTTCTCTTCAGCGGTTTCAGCAGCAGCCGCAGGACCTGCAGCAACGGCTACAGGAGCGGCCGCAGATACGCCCCAATCTTCTTCCAACTCTTTAATCAGCTCAACGAGCTCCATTACAGGCATTTCGCCTAGCGCTTTTTTGATATCGTCACGTGAAACAGACATTTATCTAACTCCAAAATTTTTAAACGTTTCCAAATCTAACAACAAGCCTTAAGCAGCCTGCTGCTGGTCTTTATAGGTAGCAATAACTCTTGCAAGCATGGCGGGTGGCTCCGCAATAGTGCGGACAAACTTCCCGGCAGGCGCTTGAAGTAACCCAAGCAACATAGCGCGAGCCTGATCCGATGTTGGCAAACTAGCCAATCTTTCCAGATCAGAAGCAGGGTATAAATCCCCACCAATCGCTACAGCCTTAGTTACAAGGTCCTTATTGTCCTTAGCGAAACTCTTGACGACCCGGGCAGCTGCACCCGGCTCTTCTTGAGAAAACGCCAAAACCAATGGACCCTTCAGAGCATCAGCAAGACATTCAAACTCAGTACCTGCAACTGCACGTTTCGCCAAAGTGTTCTTGACAACGCGAACGTAGACACTCTCCTCACGAGCTTTCGCACGCAATTCGGTCATCTGCGAAACAGATAAACCACGGTATTCCGCAGCAATGGCTGAAAAAGCCGATGCCGCCACCTGATTTACTTCAGCAACAAGTGCCATCTTGTCTTCGAGCCTGAGTGGCATTTCTTTTCTCCTGGCCTTCAACATGTTTCAACCAACAAAAATATCTTTGTTGGCTGTGATGGACACCACCTAGACCAGACAAACTGACTTTGGTAACGCCATCTGCGCAGGTTAATTAATATTAAGATTCCGAATGAGCGAAATCACCTGCGGTCTTCGATGAAAGCGATCCACTTATGCTATAAACCAAAATACACAGGCTCATACCACAGGTTTTACGCCGACATTTTTTCTAAAAGAACTATATTGTGCTCTGATCAACCACTAAGCCTGGGCCCATAGTTGATGACACACTCAACTTCTTCATATACACGCCTTTAGCAGACGAAGGCTGTGCTTTCGCCAGGTCCGCTAGCAGTGCTTTTAAGTTTTCATGCAATTTTGCAGGCTCAAAATCAGCGCGGCCAATTGCACAATGAATAATGCCGCCCTTGTCGGCGCGATACCGCACCTGCCCGGACTTAGCATTAACAACGGCGGCCTCAACATCCTGCGTTACAGTGCCCACCTTAGGGTTAGGCATCAGGCCGCGCGGACCAAGAACACGGCCCAACTGACCCACAAGACGCATAGCATCCGGAGTAGCTATAACGGTGTCATAGTCTAGCTCGCCGCCCTTCATGCGCTCGGCAAGATCCTCAAAACCTACGGCATCCGCACCAGCTGCAAGAGCTTTTGCAGCGTTGTCGCCCTGCGCGAACACGGCAACCCGAATCGTCTTGCCTGTGCCGTGAGGAAGCACCGTTGAGCCTCGAACCGCCTGCTCAGACTTGCGCGGATCAATACCGAGATTCACAGAGACATCTACAGACTCAACGAACTTTGCAGTAGCCAGTTCTTTTACAATAGCAATCGCCTCAGCAATCGGATAAACGCGGGTAGGGTCTATCTTGCCAGCCATTGATTTTGTCTTTTTAGTTAGCTTAGCCATCAATTAACCCTCCACTTCCAGGCCCATACTGCGAGCAGTGCCCGCAACAATTCGGACAGCTGCATCCAGATCATTTGCATTCAGATCGCTCATCTTGATATTGGCAATTTCTTCAAGCTGAGCGCGAGTCACCTTGCCGACCTTTACAGTATTTGGTGTGCCACTTCCCTTCGCAATGCCAGCCGCTTTACGCAAAAGCACGGCTGCTGGTGTGGTTTTCGTAATAAACGTAAAACTGCGATCGGTATACACAGTAATAATCACAGGAACGGGAAGGCCTGCTTCAACACTCTGAGTCTGTGCGTTAAATGCTTTGCAAAACTCCATAATGTTGACACCCTTCTGGCCCAAAGCCGGCCCCACCGGTGGGCTCGGGTTTGCTTTCCCTGCAGGGACCTGCAACTTAATATAACCGTCGACTTTTTTAGCCATTTTTCACCTCTGTGGGTACATGCGCGCGAACGAATTCGCGCTCCCCTCTTTTAGTAACACTCAAAATGCGGCCGGCCCTACCGGACCTAAGCAGCCGAATAGAACCTGAACTCAATACAAAAACTAAGAACCCTGACCTAACCCTTTTCAACCTGACCGAAGCCAAGCTCTACCGGGGTTGGCCGACCCAAAATTTGCACCGCCACCCGCAGCTTGTTTTTCTCATAATTTACGGTTTCAACAACACCGTTGAAGTCATTAAACGGGCCTTCAACAACACGGACAACTTCGCCAGGCTCAAACATCACTTTCGGTCGCGGCTTGTCAACGCCTTCTGTAACCCGGTTCAGAATCTGGTTAGCTTCTGCCTCGCTAATAGGCGCAGGGCGATCACTTGAGCCGCCAATAAAACCGAGAACTTTGGGCACTTCCTTAACCATGTGCCAAGTTTCGTCATCTAACTCCATCTGCACCAGCACATAGCCTGGAAAGAACTTTCGCTCACTGCTGCGACGCTGACCCTCACGCATCTCAACTACTTTTTCCGTTGGCACAAGAATTTCGCCAAACTTATCTTCTAAGCCGGTCAACTTGATTCTCTCCTCAAGAGAACCTTTGACCTTGTTCTCGAAATTCGAGTAGGCGTGCACGACATACCATCTAAGAGCCATGCGCTATCCCCCTTGACCAGTAAGCAATCGGCTAGCCCAGAGCAAAAAGAAGTCCAGGCCCCAAAAGAAAATCGATAAAATCAATACGAACACAAAAACGGTTAGCGTAGTCTGGAAAGTCTCCTGACGAGTCGGCCAAATAACCTTGCGCAGCTCTATTCGCGAACCCTGAATAAAGCGCCATAACTCACGCCCCTTATCGGTAAGCATTGCGAGCACAGCAGCAACTGCCACGCCCGCCAGCACACCGGCAACTCGCAACAATATCGATTCATCCTCGTAGTAGTAGTAGCCGACGATACCGCCAACCAAAAAAGCTACTGCGAGAACAAGCTTTAACGTATCCAATATGCTCGGACCGGTTTCTGCCTTTGCGTTCATCTATATTTATCCGTTACCGAGTCATGGCAGGCCAGGAGGGAATCGAACCCCCAACCTGCGGTTTTGGAGACCGCCGCTCTGCCAATTGAGCTACTGGCCTACTGCCTAACTCAATAAACTTATCAATCAATTACTCAATAATTTTTGCAACAACCCCGGCGCCTACGGTTCGTCCACCTTCGCGAATTGCGAAACGCAGACCGTCTTCCATAGCAATCGGAGCAATTAACTCGACCTTCATCTGAACATTGTCACCAGGCATGACCATCTCAACGCCTTCTGGCAACTCACAAGCGCCCGTCACATCAGTTGTACGGAAGTAAAACTGCGGACGATAGCCCTTAAAGAATGGCGTATGACGGCCGCCCTCTTCTTTTGTCAAAATGTAGATCTCTGCTTCAAACTTAGTATGCGGTGTAATGGATCCCGGCTTCGCCAGAACCTGACCACGCTCAACGTCATCGCGCTTCGTGCCACGCAGAAGAATACCAACGTTATCGCCAGCCTCACCCTGATCAAGCAACTTACGGAACATCTCAACGCCCGTGCAAGTGGTCATCTGAGTGTCCTTAACACCAACGATAGCGATTTCATCGCCAACGTTTACAACACCGCGCTCGATACGACCGGTTACTACAGTACCGCGGCCAGAAATTGAGAAAACATCCTCAACCGGCATCAGGAATGCGCCTTCTACAGCACGCTCGGGCAAAGGAATCCAAGTATCCAGAGCCTCAACCAGCTTTATCACTGACGGTGCGCCAATATCGCTCTGATCGCCTTCCAGCGCCTTCAGGGCTGAACCGGTAACCAGCGGTGTGTCATCACCAGGAAACTCATACATAGACAGCAGGTCACGCACCTCCATCTCGACCAGCTCCAACAACTCGGCATCATCAACCATGTCCGCTTTGTTCAGGTACACCACGATGTAAGGCACACCAACCTGACGAGCCAAAAGGATATGCTCACGAGTCTGCGGCATTGGGCCATCGGCTGCTGAACAAACCAAAATGGCTCCGTCCATCTGCGCAGCACCTGTGATCATGTTCTTCACGTAATCAGCATGGCCCGGACAATCAACGTGTGCGTAATGTCGCGTTGGGCTTTCGTATTCGACATGCGCCGTCGCAATCGTAATTCCGCGCTCACGTTCTTCAGGGGCATTATCGATGTCAGCGAAATCCTTGGTCGCACCGCCATTCTCTTCGGCCATAACTTTAGTCAAAGCCGCTGTCAGCGTTGTCTTACCGTGATCAACGTGACCAATGGTACCCACGTTTACGTGAGGCTTATTACGCTCAAACTTCTCTTTAGCCATCGAATCGATCTCCTTACTGTCTAAATTTCTTAACTACTCGCCATTCTTAATGCGCTCGACCACGTTCTGTGGCACTTCCGCATATTTGGCAAATTCCATTGAATAGGTTGCCCGACCTTGAGTCATAGAACGCAACCCAGTCGAATAACCAAACATTTCAGCCAACGGGACCTCAGCTTTGACAATCATGCCAACTGGGGACTCATCCATGCCCGAAAGGATGCCGCGACGACGGTTCAAATCCCCGTTTACGTCACCCATGTATTCCTCCGGAGTAACAATCTCTACGGACATCATGGGCTCAAGCAGCACCGGTTCAGCCTTCATCGCACCTTCGCGGAAGGCAATCGAGGCGGCTATCTTAAAGGCAACTTCTGTAGAGTCAACATCATGATATGAACCGTCGTATAACGCCACATTGACATCAACCACCGGATATCCAGCAATAACACCGCTTTCCATCGCATCATGGGCCCCTTTTTCCACTGCAGATATGTACTCATGGGGTACTGCACCGCCGGTAATTTCATTAAAAAAGACGAAGCCCTCTCCCTCTTTTGCGGGAGAAATGCGCAAAAATACGTGCCCGTATTGACCATGGCCGCCAGATTGGCGAACAAAGCGGCCCTCTTGCTCAACTTTTTTCCGGACAGTCTCTCGGTAAGCGACCTGTGGCTTACCTATGTTGGCGGCAACACTAAACTCGCGCTTCATTCGGTCGACAATAATATCCAGATGCAACTCACCCATGCCAGAAATAATGGTCTGGCCCGACTCTTCATCAGTCTTGACCCGAAACGAGGGATCTTCTTTGGCTAATTTTTGCAATGCGACAGCCATTTTGTCCTGGTCCGCTTTCGTTTTTGGCTCCGCGGCCACAGAGATCACCGGATCAGGAAAATCCATTTTCTCTAAGGTGATCACGCTCCCGGGCTGAACCACGGTGTCACCGGTCGTTACTTCCCTCAGGCCAACTGCTGCTGCAATGTCACCGGCAAAGACCTCCTTGATTTCTTCACGATCGTTAGAATGCATCTGCAACAAACGACCTACCCGCTCTTTCTTGTCCTTTATCGGGTTGTACACCTGATCGCCAGACTTCAGCACACCGGAATAAACCCTGAAGAACGTGAGACTGCCCACAAAGGAGTCAGAGGCTATCTTGAATGCCAATGCTGCAAATGGCTCTTTATCGCTGGCATGGCGAACGCCCTCGGCACCATTGGCAAGCAACCCAGTAATCGGCGGCACATCCAGAGGCGACGGCAAATAATCAACGATTGCGTCCAGCACACTCTGCACGCCCTTATTCTTAAACGCCGTGCCGCACGTTGCTATAACAATTTGGTTTGCCAGAACACGCTTACGAAGACCAGCTTGTATATCGATTGCAGATAATTCGCCATGCTCAAAGTACCTCTCCATGAGATCATCATCTGCCTCTGCTGCGGCCTCAATCATCTTCTCACGCCAGTTCTGCGCTTCGTCCGCCAACTCACCGGGAATATCCGCGTACTCGAAAGCCGTTCCCATATTCTCATCAGACCAATAAACAGCCTGCATACGGACTAAATCGATAACACCTTGAAAATGCTCCTCAGCACCAATAGGTATCTGAATAGGCACTGGGACTGCACCTAAACGACTGCGAATTTGCTCAATAACCCGAAGAAAATTCGCGCCAGTGCGATCCATTTTGTTAACGAAGACCATCCGCGGGACACGGTACTTATCGGCCTGGCGCCACACCGTCTCGGATTGAGGCTCCACTCCACCAACGGCACAAAATACGGCGACGGCACTATCGAGCACGCGCAAGGAACGCTCGACTTCAATCGTAAAGTCGACATGTCCGGGGGTATCAATTATGTTGATTCGATGTTGCGAAAACTGAGATGCCATCCCAGACCAGAAGCAGGTAGTGGCAGCCGAGGTAATAGTAATCCCTCGCTCCTGCTCTTGCTCCATCCAGTCCATGACCGCGGCGCCGTCATGGACCTCGCCTATCTTATGAGAGACACCGGTGTAAAAAAGGATACGCTCAGTGGTCGTCGTCTTACCTGCATCGATGTGAGCCATGATGCCAATATTACGATAACGCTCAATTGGGGTAGTGCGTGCCACAACTCAACCTCGTTAAAGATCGCGCCGGAGCGCGCACGGCGTTTACCAGCGGTAGTGCGAGAATGCTTTGTTCGCTTCAGCCATGCGATGCGTATCTTCACGTTTTTTAACCGCTGTACCACGATTGTCAACAGCATCCATTAGCTCGCTAGCAAGCCGCTGTGCCATGGTTTTTTCACTGCGGGCACGTGAAGCATCAATTACCCAGCGCATCGCCAAAGTTTCACGACGCTGTGGGCGCACTTCAACAGGCACCTGATAAGTCGCACCACCAACGCGGCGTGACTTTACCTCAACCGAAGGCTTCACATTATCCAGCGCCGTTCCAAGATTCTCTACTGCCTGCTCTTCTGAGTAGGCGCCTTTAGAGGCCATCTGCTCAATCGCATCATAGACAATTTTTTCAGCTATAGATTTTTTACCGCCCTTCATCAACATATTGATGAATTTGGCAAGCCGCTGACTTCCATGCTTTGGATCTGGCAGGAGGATACGCTTTGGAGCTTGGGTTCTTCTGGACATTTTAAGCCTCTATTCCGTCTTTCGTATGACGCGATTAATTCTTAGGACGCTTAGCGCCATACTTGCTGCGACCCTGGCGACGCTCTTTAACTCCAGAACAATCAAGGGTACCGCGCACCGTATGATAACGGACACCCGGTAAATCTTTAACACGACCACCACGAATAAGAACAACCGAATGCTCCTGTAGGTTATGCCCTTCACCACCAATATAACTGGTTACTTCGAAGCCGTTAGTCAAACGAACACGAGCGACTTTACGCAGCGCCGAGTTTGGTTTTTTTGGTGTGGTTGTATAAACCCTGGTGCACACGCCGCGCTTTTGCGGCCCCGCCTGAAGCGCCGGCACGTTAGATTTAACAATTTTGCTCTTACGCTGACCGCGAACTAGCTGATTAACTGTTGCCATAACTAACAAATCTCTTAAGCTCGGAAGCATCTCCCGAGCGATAATTTAACGTATTGAAACCCGAAGAAAGCGCACTAACTAGGCACTTCGTCAGGCCAACCTGGTAGACGGCATAAACCCGTCTTCAGCAGAGTGCCGCTCAATTTGCAGCCCCTTAGTCAAAGGGGCGCAAATTGTAGGTAGGCACTCCCAGCCTGTCAAGCAAAGCCTGCAGGCTTATACAGCTGTTCCCTCATTTTGAGAAGCCTCGGGTTGCTCTACAGCCGCCTCAACTTCTTTCTGCGTCGCCTTTTCCAAGCCCTGCAACTCTGCCGCCAACACCTGAGCACGATCGCGATTCTTACGCTGCTCCGAGTGATAGGCATAGCCCGTACCGGCTGGAATCAGGCGGCCAACAATCACATTCTCTTTCAAACCGCGCAATTCATCGCTCAAGCCCTTCACAGCAGCCTCGGTAAGAACCCGGGTCGTTTCCTGGAAAGATGCCGCCGAAATAAATGACTCGGTAGCCAACGATGCTTTGGTAATACCAAGCAATAGCGGCCCCAGCTCAGCCGGCTCCTTGCCCTCACGCACTGCGATTTCATTAGTTTCAAGCAACCGCGCACGGTCAATTTGTTCACCGCGAAGCAGCGCTGTTTCGCCGGCATTAGTGACCTCAATCTTACGCAGCATCTGGCGAATTATTACCTCGATGTGCTTATCGTTGATTTTTACGCCCTGCAGACGGTAAACATCCTGAATCTCACGAACCACATAATCAGCCAGCGGCTCAACACCCTTCAGGCGAAGAATGTCATGCGGGTTAGGCTCACCATCGGCCACTTCTTCACCACGCTCAACCTGCTCGCCTTCGAACACAGTAAGATGGCGCCACTTTGGTATAAGGCTCTCGTAGCTTTCCCCCGTTTCGTCGGTAATAACCAAACGGCGCTTGCCCTTAGTTTCCTTACCAAAGCTGACGGTACCGCTATGCTCTGCAAGAATTGCTGGCTCTTTGGGCTTACGAGCTTCAAACAGATCGGCAACACGAGGCAGACCACCGGTAATATCACGAGTCTTTGAGCTTGCCTGAGGAATACGAGCAATAACGTCACCAACTTCGACTTTATCACCGTTCTTCATGTTCACAACCGCGCCCGGCGGCAATGCATATACAGCAGGGATTTCAGTGTTAGGGAAGCAGATTTCCTTCGCAGACTTCGCCTTGCTGTCAACCAACTTGGCGATCGGACGAAGGTCTTTACCTGAACCCCCACGCTCTTTCGGATCCAATACCACAGTACTCGACAAACCCGTGATCTCGTCGTTCTGATCCGCCACAGTTATATTGTCGATGAAGTCTTCAAAGCGCAGATAACCGTCAACTTCCGAAACAACCGGGTGGGTATGTGGATCCCAAGTTGCCACAACCGCACCCTGGTTAACCGCATCCCCGTCATTAATCGATAAAACAGCCCCATACGGAATTTTGTAGCTCTCTCGCTCACGACCGTGCTCATCAATCACACCAATTTCGCCCGAACGACTCACAGCAACAAGGTTGCTCTTCTTATTCAGCACAGTCTTCACGTTATGAAGCTTGATTGTGCCACCGAGCTTAACTTCGA
>Ga0315331_10001766_pt1 | contig 16324 bp, 4 predicted proteins | sample M160m34915metaG_FD_203456 | JGI IMG/M metagenome (GOLD analysis project Ga0315331, IMG submission 203456) | Ammonia-oxidizing marine archaeal communities from Monterey Bay, California, United States - M1 60m 34915 | ecosystem: Environmental > Aquatic > Marine > Intertidal zone | place: USA...
CTTATTATTACGACGAACCATTTGCGGATAGTAGTGCTATCCCCACAACCCTAGTCAGTTTAGCTGCAAGAAAACATGTGACCGTAGCATTAAGTGCTGACGCAGGCGATGAGGTATTTGCTGGTTACAATCGGTACGATTACATTCAGCGGTATGGAAATAAAATTAATCGGATACCTTCTTTTATGAGGAAAATAATGGCTTCAGGAATGGACAAAATCCCTTCAAATTATATTCCTTTCTTCAGGCATAAATATAACTTTCACAATCGCTATGAGAAGGTTAAAGGGGTATTGAAAAACCCCTCTGAAGAACAAATAATGCTAAGTCTCAGTCAGCAATTTACAGATCAACAAATAGAAAAGCTTTTAAAGGAAAAGATTGATGTTTTGGACACGGCATATTGTTCACAAGAATTAAATAAAGAATACTTCTCTTCATTGTCTTACATGATGGCTATTGATTATCAGACATATTTGATAGATGACATTATGCAAAAAGTTGATCGTGCAACCATGACTGCGAGTTTGGAAGGGCGTGAGCCTTATTTAGACCATAGACTTATAGAATGGGCTGCTCAACTCCCTGATCACTACAAATACCATAAAGGGGAAAAGAAATATATTCTCAAAGAAATTTTGCATCAGTACATACCAAAAGAGATGATGGATAGACCTAAAATGGGTTTTGCTATTCCCATAGCAGAGTGGCTTCAAGATGATCTGAAGGGATTGGTAGAAGAATACATTGATCTTCATAAAATGGAAAAACAGGGCATATTTAATTTAAATTATGTTGAAGACATTAAAAAGAAGTTTTATGATGGAAAAAAAGAATATGATGTCAAAATGTGGTATCTACTTATGTTTCAAATGTGGTATGAAAAATGGATGTCATAAATGAAGCTGAATTATTATAAAAAAACACTAAACTTTAAAAAGCCTGCGGGGACGAGTAGGGGGATTCTGGAGGAAAAACCTTCTTGGATTTTGTTTTTTGATGAAGCACCTTTACTGAGAGGCGAGTGCAGCATTATTCCTGGTCTTTCTCCCGACTATATTGATGATGAGCAGTATGAGAACAAAGTCAAGTGGGTCTGTGAAATTTATAACGGGCTTGACAAACATGATTCAATAACATTACTTTCTTTTTTCAGTACTGAATTACAGGCTTATCCTTCCATCCTATTCGGGATTGAAACTTTAATTTACAACTTGAATTTGTCTTCGGGTATTGATTCATTTGAAAGCTCTTTTTCAAAAGGGCATGGTGGTATCCCAATTAATGGCCTGATATGGATGGGTTCTTCAGATCAAATGATGACTCAGATTGAAAATAAAATAAGGGAGGGGTACGAAATTGTAAAATTGAAAATTGGAGCCATTGAATTTAAAAAAGAATTGAATATTCTAAAATTCATTCGCGACAAATACGCTCAAGATATTGAAGTTCGGGTAGATGCGAATGGAGCTTATGATGATCCAGAAGTAAGAGATGTTTTAAATCACCTTCAAGGTCTTGGTGTACATTCTATTGAACAGCCTATTGCCAAAGGGAATTGGAAGCTAATGAAAGCCTTGTGTCAAGAACAGGTGATCCCGATTGCTTTGGATGAGGAATTAATTGGAGTAAGCAATACACAAGACAAAAGAGAGCTTTTAAAGTTGATTGATCCTCAATATATCATATTGAAGCCAAGCTTACATGGTGGAGTCAAAGGGTGTAATGAATGGATACAGCTTGCCGAATCCATGGGAATTGGTTGGTGGCTAACTTCTGCTTTAGAATCAAATATTGGGCTAGAAATGATTTCTCGTTTTGCGGCGTACTACAAGCCTGAGATTGCTCAAGGATTAGGAACGGGAGGACTTTTTTTAAACAATTTTTCATCGCGACTTTTTATAGATAAAGGATATTTATTTTTAGGAGATGAAGAAAAATAAAACAGATTGGAATAAGTTGAGTAATGAAGAGGCTCATGTGATCTTAAATAAAGGGACTGAAAGGCCATTCACCGGAGAATACAACGACTTCAAAAAACAAGGTGTTTTTATTTGCAGGCAGTGTGAACAAGCCCTGTATAAAACCAGTGACAAGTTTGATTCAGGATGTGGTTGGCCAAGTTTTGATGATGAAATACCTGAATCTATCAAAAGAATTCCTGATGCAGATGGCAGACGTGTCGAAATTGTTTGTTCAAACTGCGGCGGTCACTTGGGGCATGTCTTTAAAGGAGAGCAATTGACCTCAAAAAACGTTAGGCATTGTGTGAATTCCTTGTCAATTAAATTTATTTCTACTTCGAATTAGGAGAAATAATATCGGAGCAATTTTCGTATACGATATCATGCAAGATTAAATGTGCGGCTAAAGCAATTTGGCTATAGTTTTGAGAGCAGTTTCCAAATCCTGCGGCTTTGTTTTGCCACATGTCCATAATTAATTTTTGAGCCCCCTCTTTGGGTTGAATTTTGTCTACCACAGCGGCCACATTGTATGCTCCTGCGTGATAAACGTGAAGCACAAGTAGTCTAAACCATATATCATTCTCATCGTATTTAATACGATGTCTTTCTAGGATTTTTTTAGTTTCCGGAATGCATATTTTTTTAATCAGACTTGCTGCACCAAAAGCTGAACGTTTAAAATCTTTCCTCTCGTCTTTGGTTTTATTCACAATTAAACCTTGCGCTCTTGCTACTTTAGGCATGAGTTGAAAAGGTCCATATGCTCCGGATACTGATTTTTTAAGTTGTCCAGGGCTTTCAATGAGAAGAATTGATTGAGCATACCAAGGATCCACACAAAGGCTGTCAAACATTTCTATTCCTTTTGAAATAGAGGGGTATACATCGTCAAATTTATAAAAGTGATTTTTACCACTGGTTACATAAACCAATTCGTCCTCTTTGAGTTTATATTTTTCTCTTATACTGTCTCTAAACTTCCTTTTATTTTCCTTATTGAGATAGATCCATTTAGAAGAAGGAATCGTTTCCAATACATGTCTATTTTTCGCAATGTTGACAACGCATGTGTCAGGAGTTAGACACATGATTTTTTTCCAAAACTGTGGTTGTGGAAGTACGTCCCATCGTTTCTCAAAAATCTGATTTGCTGAAATAATGTGGCTTACACTACTTTCATTGTAAACTAATATTTTTTCTGCTTCCCAGTTTTTATCTTGGGCAAATGCTGAGCTGAGGCAAAGAAGTGTGCAAAGTGTAAGGTGAAATTTGGTCATATTCTAAATCTAGGATTTAAACGAATAGAATGTGACAGGTTACAAAATCATTTAGCAACATTCAATTGTGAAAAGAATTAACTTTGTACATGCGCATATTATTTTCAATAATTTCCTTTCCATTCATTCTTTTAATACGGGGATATCAGCTCGTTCTTTCACCAATCTTACCTAAATCATGCCGTTTTGAACCCACTTGCTCATCATATATGATCGAGGCTATTAAAGTTTGGGGCCCATTCAAGGGTATGTTTCTTGGCGTGAAGAGAATCATATCTTGTAGGCCAGGGGGTGGGTGTGGTTATGATCCTGTCCCTAAAAAAGAGTAGTATTTATCTTATATCCTCTATTCTGATATACATTTAAGTATGAGAGCAAATCATTAAAACCCTTGCAGTCTTCAAGGATGCTTTTTATTGAAATATTTTTTTCAACCTGTCTCGAGTATTCTCTATTTTGTAGCATTTCAAACCATTTTTTCAAATGAATTACGCCTTCATTTTCAGTCTTTGGAAAATCACTATGCGTGACGGATGAAAAGAAATCAATGTTACGTTTAGCTCTTGAAAATAATACGTTTAGCCTTTTGTGGCCTTGATTTAAATTAACAGGTCCAAAACGCATTTCAAACTTTTTTTCTGAATTAAAACCATATCCAAAGCTCACAATGAGTCGATCGCATTCGTCTCCTTGAACTTTTTCTAGCGACTGAAAAAACAAGGTGTCTTCGTCCATCCTTTTTTCCAATAGAACCTTGGTTTCTTCGCTTAAGTTCTCATAAATACATTCTAGCTGAGTTTCAGAAAACGCAACAATTCCTAATTTTTCTTTTGCTTTAATCTTTTCGGTAATAAATACCGCAACCTTTTGCGCCTCGATAATATTTTTCCGATCCGTAAATACCGCAGTTTTTATATGATAATGTTGAATTGGGTTGTCTTCGATACTGGTATCTTGGAAAGCTTTTAATCTATTATTGTAAAAGTGACTGTTTGAGAACTTGATTAGGTGAGGGTGAGCACTTCTGTAGTGATTTGAAAGAAAGATGTGTTTTAAATAATAATTGGCGTGGTGTAATAGATTAATCTCCAAACTTTGTTTTTTCTTAAAAAAGCTACTGGGAGCCATTTGCTGCGGGTCACCACAAATAATTGTTTTTTTGGCTCTTTGCAAGGCGCCAACAGAGTGACTCAGTAGAAGTTGACTGGCTTCGTCTGTAATTAAATAATCAAAGAGACTGTTTTGTAAAGGGAGGCTATCTGCCAATGTATTTGGATTAGACATCCATATTGGTTTTAATATCCGAATCCATAAAAATGCTTCAGAATCGAATAAGTCTCGCATTGATCGGTGCGCTCTTTTTTTTCCAAATTCTTTGACCAGAATCGATTTTCCTTTTTTTAGTTTTTTTCGAAATGTTTTTTGTTCCTCGCTTAATGTTCTGGGAGAAGTCTTGGTTAAATCTTCGTAAGCTATAAAAAGCTCGTGCTGTCTCATGATTAGCTGATGCGCAAAGGAATCAGCTTCTTTATCGAAATCCGCATTAATAGCATTGCAGTCGTTGATAAAGGTCTCCAATGAAAACTTTTTAAATTCCGGATTTCTGGTTAAAATTTCAGAATATATTGCGTTTTCAACACTGGTTTTAATTTCGTTTAAACGTTCATTTAAATAGGGAAAAATTTCCTTGGGCAGAAGGTTCAGTTTGGGCCAGGATTCTAACAAGTCCCCTTTATTTTCGATGAGTTTATTTAAAATGTAAAGGGGTTTATCGTTTGGTCCAAAATCAAAAGAATGTTTTAAGAAATTAATGGTGCGGTAAAGATTTTTATGACTGATGCTATTTTTTTCTGAAATCGTTTCTTTTTGATACTTTTTCCAATGAGTACTATCTGTGTTTTCAATAAGTGCGTTTATTAGGGGTAGTTCATTTTTTGGATCTTTAATGCCTAGATCAAACATCTTCTTTTCTAGAGTGCTTTGGCGTATTTTTCTCTTGTTATATCGAACTCTATTCTTAATTTGAGATTCCGGATTTGCAGCGGGTGAACGTGACCATTTTCGCCAAGTAAAAAACCACTTTATTTTGTATTTTATGAGATCCTTTTTCTGAAATAGTTCGTGTAAAAAATCAAGCTCTTCAAGAGAGGGCTCCTTGATCCAGTGTTTTTGTTCAGAACCCAACGCCTCTATCATTAGCTTGTTTTTATAATAGTCCTTTTCAAGGCGTTTAAATGGTGCTTTTTGTTCGAGAATAAAACGACCAAATTTAGTGTAAGAATCTTGTTTGAATGAATGGAATTGTAACAATTCATACAAAACCGAGTGGATGTCTTTCCATGCCACAATTTTTTTTTTGGAATTTAACTCATTAAGTACCTCAATAACCGGAACCAATTCGTTTGAAAACTTTAAGAATGATTCATTAAGAACATTTGGGTTTATAGTCTTTGCCATCGAAAGTACTTGGCCAGAAATTTGTCGTAAAACATCTACACTTAAATTGAAAGAGGTAATCCCAAGACTCGTTTGCTTATCAATACTCAGTTCACTCTTTTGATTTCTTTCGATCAGTTCAATAATCTCAATAGTAGAGCATTTTTGTCGTTCGGCCTCTTTGATGAAAAGAGTAAATAATTTTGACTTTTTCTGTAACTCCTTAAAGCATGATTTAGATGGTCTTGTTTTTAGTTGATTGAAAATATCCCAACCTTTTTTTAATTCATAAATAAGGGATCGATTGGGGTATTTCGATGGTATCTGAAATGATAAAAAACTTAATCCTCTTGAGGTTAATTTGTTCTGAATAACATCTAATGCTACTTTCTTTTCCGAGCATAGAAGCACAGACTGATTAGAGTTTAGGCTATTACCCAAAAGGTTTCCTATAACTTGTGACTTTCCGGTTCCCGGGGGGCCTTGAACAACTATAGATGCATCAGATAATTGATCATAAACCTCAAGCTGATCTTCATCATTTCTAAAAAGAGCTGTTTTGGATTGAAGTTTTATGTTCTGTTCAATTGATTCAAAACCACATATTTCTTTTAGGGCATTAGAATAGCTGGTTTTGTCATCAATTAGCTCTTCTATCTCTCTTAAAAATGAAAAACGTTTGGGATGAAAATTGCCAATAAAAGAAATGTCTTTTTCGCAATCATTAGGATTAACATTACAAATCAATTGAAAGTCTTCTATTTCTTTGATTGAATACTCGTCTGAAGTTTTAATGCTAAAGTGATTGATTAAGTACGGGTTGAGTATTTTGCTTTCTTCCAGTTCAATTAATTTATAATCATCACAAGCTTTGTTTATTTCTATCTCTACGGGAATTAAAAAAATAGGTGCAAGATTCGTTTTGGAATTTGAAGTTAACCGAACAAGTCCTTCAGAAATGCAAATTGGATTTATTCCTGTTTTTTTCTCTACGGAGTTAGCAGTCTTAATTATTTTTCTGAGTGTCTGAAAATCAGTGTTTTCGTTTGTTTCAAATTTGCATGTTTTTTTAGGATCAATATGTACCAATAAGTCATTGTTTGGAAATATTAAGACTTCCTCCCTTAGTTCTTTTAAAAATGAAACAATTTCTTTCAAACGTTCAGCGTGTATTCAAAATTAGCAAATCAAATGAATGAAACGAATAAAGCAACTTTTATTGAAAGATCTCGTTAAAATATTGTATTTAAACCATACAGAATCGTTAAATTCGTTATTGTGAACGCGTTACTTTTAAGAATTCGCACCGAAATTGATTGTGAAAGTGGTTATGAAAATTTAAAAATAGGTCTTAGGGCCTTATTTTATTAAGATTATGAGGATAATTTCAATTTTGTTCATTTTTTTTGTGCTTGGCTCTGTTCAGCTGCAAGCACAAAATTCTGGTTTTACAGCCGTCAATTCATCTCAATGTCCTGGGAACCTCTTTACATTAAGTGCAGACGATAATAGTCTCGCAACATATAGTTGGACGATAACAGAGCAAGGAGGAGGCTCCTCAACATACAATGTGAATCCTATCGCATTTGTTTTGACAAATCCTGGCTTGTATGATGTATCTCTAACGGTTTCGGATGGTGTTACCCCAAGTACAACTACGGAAATTGGATTCCTTGAGGTTTTTGATATTCCCACAATTGATTATTCGGTAACCTCAGCGCCTTATTGTGAGCCAGCAACTGTTGATTTCATAAATAATTCAACTCCTGGTTCGGGAACTATAATAGGTTATCAATTGTTTACCGATGGTACGGCCTATGATACGGAAGATGTTCAGCATACTTATGCTACCACAGGAACATATTCTGTAAATGTTTCAATAGAAAATTCAAATGGATGCTCTTCTTCTGATGATTTAGCAGACATCGTTGTTTCGACCAATCCTGCGTTGACGAGTCCTTTAAACCCTAATACTATATGTAGTGGAAGTGCCTTTAATTACACGCCAACAAGTTCTATTGCGGGAAGTACGTTTTCATGGGTGAGATTAGCCAATCCCGATATTTCTGAGGCTGTTTCAAGTGGAAATGGTAACATTTCAGAAACTCTGACCAATACCTCAGGTTCGAATACATCGGTTACTTATCAAGTTACAAACACGTCTCCCACTGGATGTGCTGTAATTGAAAATGTAATTGTTACAGTTCAGGCTTTGCCTACTGTAACGATTAATAGCTTAAATGTTTGTACGGGTTCAACTGGAGTTTTGACAGCAACTCCTTCAGTAGGAGGAGGGAATTATTTGTGGTCAACATCTGAAGTTTCACAAAGCATAACAGTATCTGCAGCGGGAGTCTATTCGGTTACTTATTCCGTAGGTTCTTGTGCAAGTGCTCCTGCAAGTGTAACCGTAACAGAAACTGCTCCACCCGTTTTGACAGGCATTACTGTTTCAGAGTCTTCAGGCTTGATTAATGATGATGGATCCATTTGTGAATTAGATAATGTTGATTTAACGGCCTTACCTTCTTCAGGTTCGGGTACTTATTCTTGGTCGAATTCAGCCAGTACAAGTTCTATTAGTGTTTCTCCCTCAACAACAACTACATATTCAGTGACATATACCGAAGGAGGTTGTGCGAGTGCAGCAGTGAGTCAAACCATAATAGTAAACAGTTTACCAGTACCAAATTACAATGCAACTGTAACAAACGGGTGTATTTTTCCTGGTTTTAATCCTGATATTACAACAGATTATACTTCGACTGCGACAGGAACAATTTCTTGGCAATTTCCAGGTGGGAGTCCCAACACTGGCTCGGGTAATGGTCCAATCTCAGTAATATACAGCGCGGAGGGCATTTATGATGCCACTATGACTATTGTATCCTTAGAGGGTTGTGAAACAACAACAACATTCAATAACACGATAGCCGTAGTAGAAGGTTTAACCCCGACTTCAAATTTCTCAATTACCAATACAAGCCCACAATGTGTTGAGGGCAACAGTTTTTGTTTTGAATATACTGGTTTTAATGCAGATACAATTGCTTGGGACTTTGGAGATGGGTCGCCTATAGAATTTGCTGATGAGAGTAGTACAGTTTGTCATACTTTTGGATCTATTAATACTTTTACAGTTTCAATAATTCCATATACAACAGTTGGTTCAATACTTGGTTGTTCTGGTGGCGGAACATCCTTAGATGTTACAACACTAGGGCCTCAAGCCGCTTTTGACGTGGACCCTTTTGATTGTGATGATCAGTTGAATAGGTCTTTTACCAGTACCTCCATTGGGACATCGGCAACAACACTTTACACATGGGATTTTGGAGACCCCCCAAGTCCAACGGTTACAGGGGTATCCTCAACATCACATCTTTTTAGTGCATATTCACCTTCAAACGTCGTGCCCTATGTTGTTAGTTTAACTGTTGAAGATCCGGCTACGGGTTGCCCTTTAAGTACTGTGACCCAAGATGTTTATGCATTCCCAAATGATCAAGCTGACTTTGTAATGTATACTGACGCCTCTTTTACTCAAGCGACGAATGAGGTTTGTTTAAATGATATTTTGTGGTTTGTAAATGAAACTCCACTTCCGCAGAATACTAATCCATCAACCAATTCGGTACAAACCCAATGGGATTGGAACCTATCTAATGGTATTCAGTGGTTTGGAAACTCTCAGTATAGGGGTTCTCCCGAAGATTTGGATTTTTCAGACAGTAATCCTTCGTCTTATACTGGTGGTGTTACATGGACGCCGGGTGTTTATGATGTTGCAATGAGAAACACCTCTGATAATAATGGTAGCTTTTGTTACGATACAGTAATTAATACTCTAACGGTTCATGGAATTATAGGTTCTTTTAGTTTGCCTGATACTGTTTGTATCGGAGATGTCTTTAGTTTAACTGATAATTCTACCGCACCTATTACGTCAATTGTTCAAAGAGAATGGGACTGGGAAAGCGATGGAGTTATAGATTTATCTGGTAATGATCCAAATCCAAGTCATAGTTTTTCTGCACCAGGTGTTTATACGGTTTCTTTGACCTGTACAGATGGATTCGGTTGTCCTCAAACATTTACAGAACAAATTGTTGTAAGGAGTGTCGTGGCCTCTTTTAATGTAGACAGAACATTTATATGTGATGATGAAGAAGTAACTGTTACTGCGAACAATTCATCAAGTTATGGTCCTTTAACGTATACTTGGTCTGCAGCTACGAATGTTACACCTAATACTTCTACAGTGGCTTTACCTGGAACATTTTTATTTAATGATGAAGGGAATCATACTATTACATTATCGGTCATTGACAATTTGGGTTGTGCGGATAATACAACTACAGATATAGAGGTATTTGATGTTGTCGCAGATGGTTCAGGAAACCCCAATATTGCTACCTGTTTTAATCCACCCACGGTTGTTACTTTTACGAATTCTTCAAGTAATAATGTTGATCCAAATTCCATTTTTTGGGATTTTGGAAACGGAGAAACCTCTACAGAAAATTCACCAACAACTATATACACTACAGCAGGCTCATTCCCTGTCTCACTAACTGTTGAGTCTCTGACAGGTGGATGTACGAGCACTGTTGTCGTCGAAACAATTGAAGTTGCAGGGCCATTTGGGGCTATATCAGTAACGAGTCCAGTTCTGGATGATTGTTCTTGTTTGGATGTTGATATTGATATAACGACGAGTGATGTAGCTGAAGCGACTTTATTATTTGGAGACGGTTCGTTTCAAAATGTTTCACTCAATGCTTCTGAAACCATCAATCATCAATATTGCAATACAGGAACGACTTCTCAAACATTTACACCAATATTATATATTGCGAGTGGAACATGTAACGGAAACATAACGGCAAATGAATCCGTCACCATACAGCCTCTACCCACAGTTGATAATCCGGGTGATTTTGAATACTGCGAAGGTGATAATAGTACAGCTATTAATTTTACTGGAAATATTGGATCAACAACTTATAATTGGACAAGTACAAATACGAATACCGGTATTAATACTTCAGGAACAGGAGATATACCATCGTTTATTACAACCAATCTACAAGCTGCCTCCGATGAGGTGTCTGTAATAACTGTGACTCCCGTTATTGACGCTACAGGCTGTGTCGGTGTGCCTCAAGATTTTAGTATTACAGTAAAAAAGGCCCCAGTTGTAAATGCGGGAGCCGATGATGAAGTTTGTGAAATAGATAACTTTACTTTAAACGGATCATTTGGAGGAGGAGCATCTTCTGCACAATGGTCTGGTGGTCTAGGTTCATATAGTCCAGACAATCAAGACATGTCAGCTGTTTATACCCCTTCAGCTGGAGAAATTGCAGCTGGTTCAGTAGTATTCACTCTAACGACAGATGATCCAATTGGCGTATGTTCTGCAGCCACAGACGTGATGGTTCTTACAATCAATGCAGGTGTTATTGTCAATGCAGGTGTTGATGAAGAAATCTGTTCGAACGATGTCTTTACCACAAGCGGTACAATAGGGGGCTCCGCGAACTCAGCAGAATGGTCATCTTCTGGTTTAGGTACTTTCACCACTGCTACCGACCTCGTTACAACTTATATTCCACACCCTGATGATATTGCAGCAGGTTCTGTGGTATTAACTTTATCAACTGATGACCCTCCAGGACCTTGCTTCTTGAGTTCTGATGATATGGTTCTTAGTTTTAGTAATGCAGCGACAATTTCCGCGTCTGCCCCTACAGAAATATGCGTTGGTGAAACAATTGCTCTAAATGCGGTAATGGGTGGAACAGGTACAACTGCAACTTGGTCTAATGGTTCTGGAAGTTTTTCACCTAATGCTAATAACCTGAATCCAATTTATACACCTACAAATACTGAGAATAGTGCAGGAACAGTTTCATTAATTATTACTGTGGATGATCCAGATGGAGCGGGGCCTTGTCTTGACGTTTCAGATCAAGTCGACGTAGCCCTAAATGATACTGTTGATGTAGATGCAGGAATAGACGTGACGATTTGTTCTAATGATACATATACCTTAAGTGGCTCCATTGGTGGTTCGGCTACAACGCTTTTATGGACAACTGATGGTACAGGTTCATTCGATGATGCAAACTTACCCAATGCAATTTACACACCTTCCGCTGGAGACCTTGCGTTAGGGTTTGTTACTTTAACTATAACTACAGATGACCCTGTGGGTCCCTGTATAGCATCTTCTGATGACATGGTGTTGTCTTTTAGCACTGCTGCAACTGTTGATATTTCATCACCATCTACAGGTAGCTGCAACGCAGCGACAGTTTCAATATCATCTTCGATTGGGGGAGCGGCAACAAGTATAACATGGTCTGGAGGTAATGGTATCTATTCTCCAAACATTAATACTGAAAACATCGATTATACACCTACTGTTGCTGAGATAGGAGCAGGTGGGTTGATTTTAACCGCTACCACAAATGATCCAGATGGTGCTGGTCCATGTTTGCAAGGCACCGATGATATAAACATTGTTATTGCAACTGATGTACTCGTAGATGCTGGAACAAGTTCTCAGGTTTGTTCTAATATAGATATTCAATTGGCGGGGTCTTTTGGTGGTGCTGCTACATCTGCACAATGGTCTGGAGGTAATGGGTCATATATACCAAATAATCAAGATGTGAATGCCTTGTATACCCCTACTTCAGCAGAAATAGCCGTTGGATCAATAACATTAACACTCACTACAGATGATCCTGCAGGACCTTGTATAGCGTTATCTGATGATGTGACTTTTACATTTGAGTCTCCTGCAACAGTTGATGCAAATTCAGATGCCACTGTATGTTCAAATGCCTCGATCGGCCTAAACGGTTCGTTCGGCGGAACAGCCAGTTCAGCCAGTTGGAGTTCCAGCGGTACAGGTGCTTTTGATGATATTAATTCTTTAACAGCCACATATACGCCATCTGTCGCAGATTTAGCAAGTGGTTTTGTTACCCTTACCTTAACAACAGACGATCCAGCAGGCATATGCTCTACGGAAAGTGATGATATGATTTTGACTATAAATGAGGCGGCTACATTGGCAGTCACTTCTCCAGTTACTTGGTGTATAGGAGATGTAATTACCTTGGATGCTTCGATTGGTGGTTCTGCTCTAAATGTAACTTGGTCAAATGGTGGAGGATTGTTTACACCAAATGTAAACACAGTAAGTCCTGACTATATTCCGTCAAGTATTGAAAATGCTGCAGGGTCAGTATCCTTAATTATTGTTGTTGATGATCCAGATGGCGCAGGTCCTTGTATATCTTTATCTGACCAAATAGATATTACTTTAAATGATACCGTCGAAGTTGCTGCCGGACCAGATGCATCAATTTGCTCTGATAGTGATATTACTCTAAATGGTTCAATAGGAGGTTCAGCGACGTCAGCAACATGGACTTCAAATGGCTCAGGAGTTTTCGATGATCCAAATCTTTTAAATGCCACATACACACCAAGTGTTGCAGATCTTTTAGCTGGAAGTATTTCTTTGACTTTAACGACAGATGATCCAGCTGGTCAGTGTGATGCATCATCGGATGTTATGGTTTTAACAATTAGTGAGGCAGCCTCATTATCAGTTACTACGCCTTTGGATGAATGTATTGGTCAAACCATTTTACTCAATGCTTCCATTGGTGGGGCGGGAACCAATGTGACTTGGACAAATGGAGGAGGGTTATTTACTCCAAATGTTAATTCTTTAACACCGATTTATACACCTTCAACTGCTGAAAACACGGCAAATTCTGTACTATTGACCGTTACCGTAGATGATCCTGATGGTACCGGTCCGTGTTTATCTATTAGTGATCAGGTAGACATTGCCCTAAATGATACGGTAACAGTATCGGCTGGTCTAGACCAAACGGTTTGTTCTGACGATGACATATTTTTAAATGGTTCAATTGGTGGATCAGCAACTTCAGGAACATGGACAACAAACGGTTCAGGAACCTTTGATGATCCAGGTTTATTAAATGCGACATATACACCAAGTGCTGCTGATTTAATTGCAGGGGATGTAGATTTAATTCTAACTACTGATGACCCCGTTGGACCTTGTAATCCTAATTTTGACATGGTTTCATTTACATTTGTTGAAGTTCCTACTGCTGACGCGGGAGTGGACCAAGAGATTTGCGCTGGACAGACTGTGGGTATTTCTGCTACGATTGGAGGCACGGCTACAACTTCAACTTGGTCAAGTGCTGGAACAGGGACTTTTGATAATGCCTCTAGTGCGATTACAACATATACGCCAAGTGCTGTTGATATCACAAATGGAGCCGTTACAATTACTCTTTCTACAGACGACCCATCTGGTGTTTGTGGTGTTACTACCGACGATGTTGTCATTAATATTTATTCATTAGCTATAGTTAATGCAGGAGTAGACCAAACGATTTGTTCAGATGACAATGCTGCGCTAGGAGGAACATTAGGAGGTTCAGCCACAAGTGCTTCTTGGTCATCTTCAGGCACGGGAACGTTCATACCTGATGCGAATGCTTTGAATGCAAATTATGCACCAAGTGCAGCCGATATTTCCAATGGTACTGTAATATTAACTCTTTTAACGAATGATCCTACAGGACCCTGCGATGCCACTTCAGACCAATTGACTATTACAATCGAACCAGAGGTTGTTGTAGATGCCGGTATTGATATTACTTCCTGCTCAGGAATTGATGTTCCGTTAAATGGTTCGATTAGTGGTGGTTTAACAACAGGCATTTGGTCAGGAGGATTGGGAGTTTATACCCCAAGTTCAACGGATCCTAATGCAGTTTATACTCCAACCGCAGCAGAATTTAGTGCCGGAACTGTAACGCTTACATTGACATCGGATAACCCCGCTGGAGTTTGTCCATCGAATACGGATGACCTACTTATTTCATTTTCATCGTCTGCAACCGTTTCAGCAGGTTCTGATGAAGTGATTTGTGAGGGAGATGACGTAATTTTAAATGGATCTGTCGGAGGTTCGGCTGTAAGTGCTACGTGGTCTGGAAGTGCAGGTGTTTTTGCTCCGGGGAATGCGGCATTGAATCCTACATTTACTCCGTCATTAGCTGACATCGCGAACGGTTCAGTGATATTAACAATTACTTCAAATGACCCTGCAGGACCTTGTACGGCCTCAACGGATCAAATGGAAATCATAATTAATCCAACGCCAAATTTATCTTCTTCTTTAAATTTTGATGCATGTTCAGGATTGCCTGTTGACTACCCTATAACTAGTGCGGTACCCTCGACGTTCTCGTGGCAAGCACAAAGTGATCAACCCAACCTAACTGGGGAATCATTAGTCGCACAAAATTCAGCCAATATAGATGATATTTTAATTAACAATTCTGGGGTGGTCCAGCCAATCAATTATTTGATAACTGCTACAGCCTCCGGAACAGGATGTATTAGCGCCGACCAAATAGTCACAGTTAATGTTAATCTAATTTCTTCAATGAGTCTTCCAGCCGATCAGAGTATTTGTATGAATGACAATACTTCGGATGTGTTATTCTCTGGTTCCGATCCTTTACTGACATTTGAGTGGACAAATGACAATCCATCAATTGGCTTGCCATCAAGTGGTGCCGGTGATATTTTGTCTTTCACAGGTTTAAATGCCACTGCGGTTAATCAAATTGCAACTATTACAGTGACGCCTTTGTTGGATGGATGCCCGGGTACTCCTCAAGTATTTATTATTGAAGTTTATCCAAATTCTACTGTAGATGATCCATTAGATCAAATCGCTTGTGATGGCGTTCTCACGACAAACGTTGTCTTTACTGGTTCTGATCCCGGAATAACCTACACGTGGACCAATAATAACGCATCGATAGGATTAGCGAATAATGGTGCAGGGGACATACTTGCATTCACTGCGCAAAACTCTTCAAATAATTCAGTTACGGCCACGGTCACCGTTACTCCGAGTTTAAATTCATGTCCTGGTGATGCCGAATCTTTTGATATTATTGTTAATCCTTCCCCAGAGATGGTGGTTCCTGTTGATCAAACAATTTGTGTAACAAACAATACAACAGATGTGATTTTTGCTTCGAATGTTGTAGGCGCAACTTATTCATGGGTAAATGACAACCCAACTATCGGTCTTGGCGCTTCGGGTAATGGAGATATTCTATCATTTACAACTCAGAATTCAACAGGTTTAATGGATACGGCAAATATCACGGTAACTCCGAATTACAACGGATGTGATGGTCCAAGTATAAGTTTCCAAATCATTATTACACCAATACTTCAAGTTGACCCTATTTCATCTGATGACTTCTGTGCAGGAGATGATTTCCTTGGGGTTACATTTACAGGAAATGTTTTAACAACTGTTTATGAGTGGACAAATGACAATACGTCTATTGGTTTGGCTTCAAGTGGAACAGGAAACATTTCCGGATTTACTCTTGAGAATTCAGGAACAGTAGATCAGATTGCAACGATAACCGTTAATCCAGTTCTTCCAGGATGTACAGGTATATCCGAAGTATTTACAATTACGGTGAAGCCGGTGCCCACTGTTGCAGTTTTGCCCTTAACTCAGGAGTTATGTCATGATGAACCTAC
>Ga0315331_10001767_pt1 | contig 16322 bp, 8 predicted proteins | sample M160m34915metaG_FD_203456 | JGI IMG/M metagenome (GOLD analysis project Ga0315331, IMG submission 203456) | Ammonia-oxidizing marine archaeal communities from Monterey Bay, California, United States - M1 60m 34915 | ecosystem: Environmental > Aquatic > Marine > Intertidal zone | place: USA...
TGGCAAGCCACAACGCGAATGGTTGCTTCGATCGATGAAACGCAGCGACGCTGACTTCTTCTTCGTCGTCTCGACCGTTCCTTTCATGATTCCTCACTCGGGCGCTGGTGGCTTTGAAGCTGCCGGTAACAAAGAAGAAGCCTGGACGGGCTTCTTCGATGAACGTGAATTGCTCATCAACGAGTGGGACAAACTTGGCAAGAAAGTCTTCGTCATGACCGGTGATCTACACAACAGCTTCGCCATTAATGTCACGAAAAACGTGTGGGAGTTCTGTTGCGGACCGCACAACAGCGTAAATCACGTTCCGAAAAACGATGAAAGCGATCGCCCAGCAACAGGTAAATTCAAATTCGGCCCGCGCGAATGCGACATCCGCTGGAGCAGCTACATCCTCCCAGACATCCCACGCCTGGACCGATTGTACCCTCACTATTGCGTCGTACAGATCAACAATGTCTTCAATCAGCCGAAGAAACTGGGTGGAAAACGGTGGGTCGCTTATCCGCACCCGCAGGTCATTTTTCAATACTTCGACGGGAAGACCGGAGAACTGGCCTACGCCGAGGCGATTTCGCTCGACCGAAAATAACACAAACCACTCGATGCCCCGGCAGCTCATTACCGAAGTGCACCGCCATCTCTCCCACCGCATTGGTTAGCGTTTGTCAGAAATTTGTCGAGCAAAGCTGAAACACACAGAAAAACCAGTCCATTTCATTCCGTTCTTTGTCGATCGCTTAGTCGACATCCGCAGGGAAGTTTGCACTGGCAAAACCAGTGCATTCATTTCCACAGATAAATACCCATGTTCATCGACTGCTGAAACCCAGGTGCTAGACCTCAGGTAGGATGGTTTCTTCACGGTTGTGATTCTTCGACACCTCGACGCTCTGCGTTTTCAGGCCTGTGGGATAAACAATGACACGACACTTCTCGGTTGCAGCGTTGCTCTGCATTTTGCTCGTCACCATTGACGTTCACTCAAATGCAAACGCCCAGACTGCCCCGGAAACCGACGAAAGGTCGGCTTTCGACCTGCTGCCGGATTCATGTCTGGCCGTTGCTCAGATGCAGCATCCGGATCGACTGCTTACCACGCTCAACGAACACAACATCTGGAAGAACATTCAAAAACACCCGCAGTACACAGAAGCGATCGCTAATCCAGGATACATGATGTTCCTGGGAATTCGTGCTCATCTTGAAACACAAATCGGCATGAAGTGGCGTAAGGCCTTCGACACGATTCTCGGCGGCGGCATCACAATCGGGTTTGATCCTGACACCGAAGGAATCGTTGTCCTGGTGCGATCGACCGATGCCGGGAAGCTTCTGAGTACGGCGAAGACTCTTATCGAACTGGGGCGATCCGACGCCCGCCTGAAGGGTAATGAGCCGCTGCCCGAACACGACTATCGCGAAATCACCATCTACGGAAAAAAAGATGGCAGTTTTGCCATCGTCGGTCCATGGCTGGTCATCAGCAACAAAGATGAACTTGGCAGAAACGTCCTTGATACGCTGATCGATGGTTCACGGACATCAATAAAAGACAACGATAATTTTGCCGCCGCACAAAATTCGATCAACGGCGAGCCAACAATATGGAACTGGGTCAACCTGGGCACAATCCGTCACGCAGGCTATGCGGAAGGCATTGAAAACAATCAGACGGCGAATCCAATCGTCGAACTTCTGGCAGGCGGATTTCTCACAAACCTGCGGCAAACGCCTTACGTCACCGCATCGTTCTATATGACCGGGGAAGCGACTCGTCTGGTATTCGCCGCACCTCATGACAACGCATGGGTCGAGGAATTCCGTAAGTACTGGTTCGGACCAGACAGCACCGGTGCTGCCGACCCGCCCCTTGAAACTGAATCGACAATCCTCTCAATCAGCACCTACCGAAAAGTTTCTGAGATGTGGCTACGGGCTGGAGATCTGTTCGACGAGCGAATGAATGATGAACTCGCCAAAGCCGACGCCAACCTGACGACATTCTTCGCTGGCAAAGACTTTGGCGAAGACGTGCTCGGATCGTTCGGACCGGAAATACAGGTTCTGGTTAATCGGCAGAATTTTAAAAACCTGTTGCCGAAACCTGCTCTTCGCTTGCCAAGCTTTGGTCTGGCAGGCCACCTTGAGAATGCGGAAGAAACACGCACAGAACTACGACGAACATTTCAAAGTATCATTGGATTTCTGAACGTCATCGGTGCCACGCAGGGCAACCCGCAGTTGGACCAGGACATCGACATCTACCGGAAAAACAAAATCTACACGGCTTCGTTTATTCCGGAACCCGACGAAAAAGAATCTGAACGGGCGAGAATTCAATTTAATTTTTCACCGTCACTCGCATTTGCGGACGATCGTTTTTTTATCACCAGCACAAAACAACTTGCCAAAGATTTAATCGACGTCGCTATGGAGAATCGGACGACGCAAGGAGAAACGACCAACACGACCATCAATCTCAACGCTAAGACATTGGGCGAAGCTCTTGGCGACAATCGTGATCAACTGGTCGCTCAGAACATGATCAAGAAGGGCCAGACTCGCGAAGAATCTCAATCTGAAATCGGCATGCTGCTGGAATTGCTCGATCTATTTGAAGGACTATCGTTCGAAGTCAAAACAACGGGCGGCGAGTTGAAACTTGAACTGTCCATTCAAACGAAGAATTAGCGTGTGACATGCCACAGGACATCTCAGCCATCGACGCGGACTGGGCATGGGCCCCATTCGAGCCATCGTCCGAGCAACCCTGGAATCGTCAGCGCGTCGCACACCTTTGTCGCCGTGCGGGATTCGGGGCGACGTCAGAAGAACTCGACGAACTCGTAAAAAGAAAGCCGTCGGAAGTCGCCCGAATTTTCGTCGACAATGCCAAGGCGGCTTCGCAGTTGGATCCAGAAGTCGACGCTCTGGCACTAGCCATGCTGGCAACCGGAAACTCGCGGAACCTGGCCGCGTGGTGGCTGTATCGGATGTTGAATTCGTACTGGTTCGGAGCCAATGCCACTGACAGAAGTCCGCTACTGGAAAAACTCACTCTGTTCTGGCATGGACACTTCGCGACCGGGGCTGAAAAAGTTGACGACGCGAAAATGATGTTCAATCAAAACAGGCTTCTGCGACGCCACTCTCTCGGTGACTTTGGTGCGATGACGCAGGCGATCTCTCGCGACCCGGCGATGTTGATCTACCTCGACTCAACAACCAACCGCAAAGCCCATCCCAACGAAAACTATGCTCGCGAAATCATGGAACTGTTCTGCCTGGGCGAAGGCAACTACACCGAGCGTGACATTCAGGAACTCGCACGTTGCTTTACAGGGTGGGAAGTCCGCCGCAAGAAGTTTCGTTTCAATCGGTACCAGCACGACACTGGCACCAAAACCATCCTCGGTAAAACAGGAGAGTTCAGCGGTGAAGCAGGAGTCGAAATCGTCCTTAAGCAGGAAGCTCTGCAACGGTTTATCGCCCGGAAGCTGATTCGCTTTTTCGTTTTCGACGAACCCACCGCCCCGGAGCAACTGGTCGAACCACTCGCGAAGTTGCTGCGACAGTCAGGACTCAGGATCGCTCCGGTCGTCGAGCGAATCCTTGCCAGCAACATCTTCTATTCGCCCTTCTCCGTGGGAAGAAAAGTCCGCTCACCGGTCGAACTTGGAATCGGCCTGCTGCGATGCCTGCACGGGTCATCAAACCTCGATCAATTAGCTCAGCTTCTTGCCGACATCGGACAAGCTGTCTTTTACCCGCCCAATGTCAAAGGCTGGGACGGCGGACGCACCTGGATCAACACATCAACTCTAATCGGCCGATCGAATCTTGTCGGCGAACTTCTGCGAAACGATGCCACTCGATTCGAAGGGCAGTCTCTGGAATCACTGGCCAGGAAAAACGGCGTTAGCAGTCCCGACAAACTGATTGATTGGCTCAACGAACTCCTGCTTGCAATACCGTTGGACGATCCTGCGAAAAACGAATTGCTCGCTTTTGCCGAGCAGACCACCGGCAATCTGTCTCGGCGCATGGCCGAGTTGATCCAGACACTCAGCACCGTTCCACAGTTTCATCTCTCCTGATTTCTAAACCGAAAATTTACGTAATACAGCGAACACCGTGGCCACAGAAAAGTGCTTCAGCTTTCACTGTGCCCTCTGTAGCTGATTTTGGCCGCAGGGTGCGTCCTGTCGCACCGTCATTTTAAAACATGAACTTGAAGGTATTCAAAGACGTACCCTACGAAAGATTCCGGACACACCCCTCAGCAACGCTCGAAAGATTCTGCCATGCCAACTCGCCGAAACTTTCTCAAAGATTCATTCGAGGCTTCCGCTGTTGTTTCCATTGGTGGATTTGCTCCACAAATCCTTTTGCAGGCGGGTGCCGCCGCAGTGAAACCAGACAACGAGAAGATTCTCGTCATGGTTCAACTTTCTGGCGGTAACGACGGATTAAATACTATTGTTCCTTTCAAAGAGTCCGCTTATCGAAATGCACGACCAACACTGGCTGTTCACGCAAACGACGCTTTGAAAATCGACAGTTTTTATGGGTTCCACCCGGCGGCTCAGGGACTCTCCAGCCTGCTGGAAAGCAACCGACTGACAATCATTCAGGGCGTTGGGTATGCAAACCCTAACCGCTCTCATTTTGAATCGATGGATATCTGGCATACCTGCCAGCGGAAGACCGCGGTTAGAAACGATGGCTGGCTTGGCCGTTTTCTTGACAACACTCGTCAAGGCGATACGTTGGATATTCCTGCGATCCATCTCGGCCACGAGAAGCAACCGCTGGCTTTGTCGTCACAGGACGTTCAAGTGCCATCGGTCAAATCGCTTGACCGATTTCGCCTGAACGACAGCGCCGAGCAACTAAGAAATACCGTCACAAACATCGGAAAGTCCGCAGCGCCGGCTGGTGACCTGCTGGGCTTTGTCCAGACCACCACTGGATCGGCGTTGTCAGCCAGTGAGCAAATTGGATCCGCCAGCGGCCAATACAAAACGGGGATAGCCTATCCAGACAGCAAACTAGCCCAGAAATTCAAGACAGTTGCTCAGCTCATCGATGCCGGTTTAAAGACCCGAATTTACTACGTGACGCTCGACGGCTTCGACACACATTCCCGGCAGGCAGCCGCCCACGAGCCGCTGCTGCGAGAGCTAAGCGGAGCACTTGATGCCTTCGTCCAGGATCTTGATGAGCATGGTCATGGAGATCGCGTTTTGACCATGTCTTTCAGTGAGTTCGGACGACGCCTGCAGGAAAACGCAAGCGAGGGCACTGACCACGGAGCCGCGGCCCCAGCATTCTTCGCGGGAAACCGCGTGAACTCCGGCCTGATCGGAAAGCACCCCAGCCTGCACGATCTTCAGGACGGGGACGTTAAATTTCACACCGACTTCCGGCAGGTTTACGCGACAGTTCTCGACCAGTGGCTTGGAGTCGAAAGTGCACGAATCCTTGGCGGCAAGTTCTCGCCAGTTTCAGCTCTACAAGGCTGACGAAGCAGTCGCCGCTTTGGTCGCATGCTCTCGCAGGATGGCTAGAGCATGCGACCTAGTCGTGGAGCACCAAAGAGTTGCATCGTAGACATGCGGTCGTTATTCCGACGTCCAGATTCTTCGCAAGCTGAGGTCGCGACATCCTTAACATTCGATACCCGGCCGCAAGTGCTCGGGCCACCCAAAACTTCAACGGTTCCTGCACCATGCTGGAGGGCTAATGTCGGACCTGCACATGTGGCATACTTTGGTAGTGACGTTGTTAGTTTAATGCGGTGCGTCAAGGTTGGATTGCTCGACGCTGATTGCTGGAGAAGCTGGCGGCATGGGTAATGGCGAATCGAAGCTGACAACTGTTCCAAAGACCCTCGCCTGGTCAATTTAGTGCTTCGACTCGAGGACTCTTTAAACGTAAACTCAGCTCCTTTAGATCGACCGACACCAAGGGAGCGAACATTGTCGTCTATGAACTGGCTGAAACACTCCCTGCATATCTCAGCAGAGCGGGTTTGGGGTGCGTTGATTGCCAGCACTATTGCGTCAGGCTTCCTGCTTGCCAATGATCGCAGCCCCGACGCAGTCAGGCCGCCAAACATCCTCATTATTACTGCTGACAATCTCGGTTACGGCGATCTGCAGTGCTACAACTCAAAGTCAAAACTCCGGACTCCGAATCTTGATCGACTTGCATCGCAAGGGGTACGTCTGACCGGGTTCTATACCGCGTCACCGACCTGCACTGTCTCCAGAGCGTGCCTGTTGACTGGGCGAATTCCACAACGGCATGGTCTGACTGGCCAACTTGGCGGTGTCACCGGGAACTATGGAGTTGGGCTCAGCCATGACGAGATCCTGATTCCGCAGATTCTCAAGCAGGCTCCTGTACCGTACGTAACGGGATGCTTCGGGAAGTGGAACATTGGATTTGCAAAGGGTTCACGGCCGACGGAACGCAGCTTCGATGAATTCATCGGTCACGCGTCGGGCAATCTCGACTACTACTTCCACAATTATCGAGAGAAGCACGACCTCTACCGCGGCACTGAAGAACTACACCGGGAAGGTGAATACTCGACTAACATCTTCGCCGACGCGGCCATCGACTTTATGAGAAGAAAGTCGAAAGCGGCCGAGTCGTGGTTCTGTTACCTGCCATTTAACTCACCACATTTTCCAACGGCAGGCAACAAGACACGAGGCGAACCAAACGTCTGGCAGGCTCCGGACTGGGCATTCGACGCATGTGGAATTTTGCCCGACGAATCTGATCCTGAAAAACGATATGAAGCCGTCGTGTACTCCCTCGACGTAGCGATCGGCCGGGTCCTGTCAGCGTTGCATCAAACTGGTACGGCCGACAACACTTTCGTCTTCTTCATGTCGGACAACGGCGCATTCCGCCTGAATCGCAAAGGTCTGGATGTCGGCTCAAATGCACCGCTCCGACACGGCGGCGTCACCTGCTGGGAGGGCGGACTACGAGTCGCCGCGATGGCTCGGTGGCCTAAAAAAATCACACCCGGCTCGGTTGTTGCACATCCGTTCTGGTCACCAGACCTGCTGCAGGCCTGTTCAAATATCGCCGGGACTACATTGCCGAGCGACGTGAAATTCGATGGCAAAGATCCGCTTCCCATCCTGGTGAACAATGCGCCATCGCCACACAAATCGTTCTACTTTGAATACCGATCGCACGCCGCGTTGCGAATGGGTGATTGGAAGATCATACGTGAAAAGAAAGGCCAGACCTGGCAACTCTTCAACATCACGGATGATCCAGGCGAGGCTCGCAATGCCGCCGACTCTCGACCAGAGCTCGTCAAAGAACTCGCCGAAGAGTTCGGTCGATGGCAGAATACTTTTTAACCATTGCAGACATGGATATCCGCTATCTCCAATTTCCCTCCGTATGTCAGGCTCTACCTGACCTAAGGGATTTGCGGATTACATCCCGCATTGAATCATGTCCGTAATCGTGCGCATTGTTCGCCACGACCGATTAAAGTTCCCCACCAACAACTAGACGGTCGCACCGGCGATCGCGGTCTTACCCCGGAGAATCTTGATGAACTATCTGCGTCTGCTCGTCATGCTTGCGTTTGTCGTGAGTGCTCTTACTTCGACATCCACTCAGCTCCACGGCGCCGAACGTAAGCCGAATGTAGTCTTCATTCTTGCTGACGATCTGGGTTATCGAGAACTCGGCAGCTTCGGGCAGAAGTTAATCAAGACTCCGCACCTGGACCGACTGGCTTCTCAAGGGATGAAGCTCACGCAGCACTACTGCGGAAACGCAGTGTGTGCCCCTTCGCGGTGCGTGCTTGTCACAGCGAAACATCCTGGACACGCATACGTTCGCAGCAACAAAGCAACGCCGCCGGAAGGTCAATGGCCGATCCCGGACAATGACGTCACCATCTTCGAGCTGATGCAGAAGCAGGGCTACGTCACTGGTGTCTTCGGCAAGTGGGGGCTGGGCGGCCCGGCGTCTTCAGGCGAACCTCTGAACCAGGGCGTTAATCGCTTCTTCGGCTACAACTGCCAGTCACACGCTCACAGCTATTACCCGTCGTACCTTTGGAATGACTACAAGCATTTCCCACTGAAGAATGAACCGCCAGTACCCGGTCACTCGAGCCTTGCGAAAGGAGCCGACTCGGCCAACCCTCGCAGTTACGACGTATTCAAGGGACAGGACTACGCCCCTGATCGAATCAATGAACAGGCTTTGAAATTCGTTCGCGACAACAAGGACCGACCGTTCTGCCTCTACTACCCGACGGTCATCCCTCACGTCGCGCTGCACGTACCGGATGAAGAACTGCAGCCGTACCTGGAACTCGGCTGGAACGACCCTCCGTTCACTCGCGACGGCGGGTACGGGTATACGCCACACTTCACACCTCGAGCCGCCTACGCCGCGATGATCTCGCGGATGGATCGTTACATCGGAAATCTGCTGAACCTGCTGGATGAGCTCAAACTTGCCGATAACACGATCGTCGTCTTCAGCTCAGATAACGGAACGACGCATCTCGACAAGGAAGTTGACTACACATTCTTCAAGAGTGTCGGCGAGTTGCGCGGTCTGAAAGGATCGCTCTATGAGGGCGGCGTGCGAGTGCCAACGATTGTTCGTTGGCCCGGCCACGTCAAAGCAGGTTCAATCAACGATCGTGTCAGCGGTTTTGAAGACTGGATGCCAACGTTGCTCGCATTGACTGGTGCCAGGGACAAAGCTCCGTCCAACATTGACGGAATCAGCCTCGCACCAACACTGCTCGGTCAGAATCAGGAACCGCGTGAGTTCCTCTACCGGGAATTCCCGAGCTACGGAGGCCAGCAGACAATCCGAGCCGGCGACTGGAAAGCCGTCCGTCAGAACATGACCAGGGGGAACATGAAGGTCGAGCTGTATAACATCGCCAACGACATGGGCGAACTACACGACGTTGCTGACGAGAACCCCGGGATCGTCAAGGAGCTTGTCGCCATGATGGAGCGTGAGCACGTTCCATCTGAGATCTTTCCGCTGCGACCAATCGATGCTCCGGCGATTAAGCCCAGAAAGAAGTAGAAAATCAGAGCGCCAGAATTTAATTCAATCTAATCCCCCCGACTGGCGGAGACGAGAATGCGAATTCCAACTGCCTTTTTTGTGACCGTGGGTGGCCTTGTTCTGTCGTCCGCACCACCGTTCAGTCTTAAAATCGCAGAAGGACTCAGAAGTAACTCCGCCCACGCGGCGGAGCCTCAATCCTTTCTCGAATTCGTGAAGTCGCAGTCAGACGCACTTCACAGTCAGGACAAACCGCCAGCAACTCTCGCCGAATGGGAAACTCGCAGAATGGCAATTCGAGAACGCCTTCTGCAGGCATGGGGTGGATTTCCGGCAAATGCTGCCCCTCTGAATGCGAAGGTCCTCGGTAGGATTCAACGCGACGAGTACCGAATCGAAAAGGTGATCTTTCAGACACTGCCGGATACCTGGATGACAGCCAACGCTTATGTCCCAAATCGACCGGGAAGCCATGCAGCCGTTCTTTGCGTACATGGCCACTGGAAAGGAGCCAAACAGGATCCTCACGTCCAGGCACGCTGCATCGGTTTGGCTAGACTCGGCTTTTTCGTACTGGCCGTTGACGCGTTCGGTGCGGGTGAACGAGGAATCGGCAAGGCTCTTGGCGAGTACCACGGTGAAATGGTCGCGGCAACACTGTACCCGATTGGTCGCCCATTGAGCGGTCTGCAGGTGTACGAGAATCAGCGTGCCGTCGACTACATGCTGACGCGACCGGAAGTCGATGGAGACCGACTTGGAATTACTGGTGCCAGCGGCGGCGGCAATCAGTCGATGTACAGCGGCGCGTTCGACGAACGATTCAAAGCCGTCGTGCCGGTTTGCTCGGTCGGCAACTACAAGGCGTATCTGGGAGCTGCGTGCTGCATGTGCGAGGTCGTCCCCGGAGCACTCTCCTTCACCGAAGAGTGGGGTGTGCTGAGTCTGACCGCCCCGAGAGCGCTCATGATCGTCAGTGCGACGCGGGACGCTTTTCAGTTCTCGGTCGGCGAAGCGAAGAAGTCGCTGGCGTTCGTCCGACCGGTCTACCAACTCTACAAACACCCTGGCAGCGTCAAACACGCAGTTTTTGAATCGTCGCACGACTACAACCAACCCATGCGCGAAGCAATGTATGGTTGGATGACAAAGCACCTGTCAGGGGAAGGTGACGGTTCGTCAATTTCAGAAGCAGACATGAAAACCGAAGATCCTGAGTCGTTGCGATGTTTCCCCGGGGAGACACGCCCCGACAACTGGATGACTATCCCGAAATTCGCCGCTCGCGAGGGTCGGGCATTGCTTGCACTGAAAACCACACCGGCCAATCAGAACGCATCGCGGGCTTCCGCAGCACGGTTACGTAAAACACTCGACAGGAAAGTCCTGAAAGGAACGAAGCCGGCGGCAGACATTTTCGTGACTCACTCGGAAACTTCGCCATCAATGAAAGTCACCTTCGAAGCTGAGCCAGGAATCCAACTCACAGCCACGCATACAACCGGAAAGGCTCCACGACGCCCCGGTACAGTCATCATGTTGAGTCTCGCTGAGGAACTAAGGCTTCCCTGTAATAAACTGGCTCAGAAAGTTCATGAGTCGGGGCGGAGCGTCGTAACACTCTGCCTGCGAGCCACCGTCGAACATGCACATCCCGGTGACACAATCCGGCGGGCACCGGACCATAACACGGGAGAATGGTCGCTCATTCTCGGCAGACCACTACTCGGACAATGGGTGAAGGATCTTCGAACGTCAATCACAGTTCTGACCGACCGAGGCTACGTGGATGACAATCTGACGGTCATCGCTCAGGGGCCTGCGGGTGTTGTTGCGATTTGCGCTGCCGGCCTTGACCACCGCATACACCATACCGTGGCCGTCGAAACACTGGGGAGTTTCATCAGCGATACTCCTTACGAAAATCAGCGACTGGGAATTCTTCCGAATGGAATTCTTCGAGACGTCGGCGACATCCCGCAAATCGCCGCACTGATTGCTCCAAACTCGCTGACTATCAGCGGTGCAGTCAACGGAACCGGGACTCCTTTCACGGCCGCCGACCTGAACAGCACATTCAAAACAACGGATCACGTTTACAAGCTGTCGGGGACAACGGGCCAGTTTTCCGTATTCCCGAAACTCAGTGCCGACGACATCGTCAGGAAGTTAAATTGAGAATTCCGAATTCCGAAAGCAACAAGGACGCAACGATGCACCACCTTTGGACACTTGTTTTCCTGACTGCCTTTGTCAGCCTTCTGGCAGAAGCGATTGACGTAACGCAAGCGACCATTGCCGCTGATGCCCCGCCAACACGCAAAGTCACCGCAAAAGACATGCCTCGCATTCCACACACGGATGCTGATGACGCACTGAAAACATTTCGCCTCGCCAGCGGATTCCAACTTGAAATCGTCGCGAATGAACCGCTGGTTTCCGATCCAGTTGCGGCTTGTTTTGATGAGTTCGGCCGAATGTTCGTGGCCGAAATGCACGGGTATCCGTTTTCACAAGAACCGACGCGGCTCAACCCTTCCGGAGGCGGAAAAGAAGATGCCGGAATCATCCGTCTACTCGAAGATACCGACGGAGACGGTCGCATGGACCGTAGCGTCATCTTCGCAGACAAAATCAGCTGGCCGACATCCGTCTGCTGTTACAACGGTGGAATCTTCGTACTTGCCCCTGAGCACCTCTACTATTTCAAAGACACCAATGGCGACGGAAAGGCCGACATGCGAGAGGTCATCCTTACAGGCTTTGGCCGAGGCAACGTACAGGCTCTGGCCAACGGCCTGCACTGGGGACTCGACGGTAAAATTACATTTTCCGCAGGACGCAACCCAAAGAATCTTATGCATCGAGGGAAGCCGTTATTCCCAGTCGGCAGCAACGACCTTCGCTTCGATCCAGAAACCGAAAAATTCGAACTGGTGACAGGCGGGCTGCAGTTCGGTCAGTCGATCGATGACTGGGGTATCAGGTTTGTCTGCAGCAACAGCAACCACATTCAACAGGTTGTGTTCCCGCAAAGATACCTGTCTCGTAACCCGTACATTGCGGTCCCCAGTCCCATCCGGAGTATTGCCACCGATGGAGCCAGCGCACAAGTCTTCAGACGCAGCCCACCCGAACCATGGCGCATCGTTAGACAAAAATGGCGAGCTGAAGCCAAGGGCTACAAACTGATCATTAATGCTGACGGAGCCTGGGAATTTATCCCGCTCGATCCATCCAGAAAGAAGGGGGCGGTTCCGACGGAATACCCGGTCGGTTTTTTTACGTCGGCGACGGGAATCACCATCTATCGTGGTAATGCCTACCCCGAAAGATTTCGCGGGAACGCGTTTGTGGGCGACGTAGGCGGAAATCTTGTCCACCGTAAAACCGTCAACACAGACGGCGTCGTCTACCGTGCCGAGCGAGCCGACCCGAACGAAGAGATCATTCGATCGTCAGACAACTGGTTTCGTCCCGTTAACTTCGTAAATGCTCCGGACGGCTCTCTCTACATGCTCGACATGTATCGCGAGACGATCGAACACCCATATTCCATCCCCGAAGAAATCAAAGCGTTTCTGGACCTGACCAGCGGGCACGACCGCGGCCGCATTTATCGTCTGGTCAGCCCTGAAATGAAACGACACCGTCCGGAACAACTTGGTGATATGCCAATCGTAAAACTCGCGTCGTACCTGAACCACGACAACGCCTGGCACCGGATGACCGCCATGCGGCTCCTGGACGAGCGTAATGATCGAAGTGTTGAGCATGCTCTCTACTCAATCGTGAGCGATTCCAACAAAGCCGTAGGACGCATGCAAGCTCTTTATGCGTTGCAGAATCTGCAACTACTGAGGCCTCTGCACATTCGACAGGGGATCAAGGACGAGCATCCGCGAGTCCGCACACACTCCGTGAAACTCGCTGAATCGTTTCTTTCAGAACGACTTTCTGAAGACATCCTAAGCGATCTGTTGCCCCTCATTGATGACACGAGCGAGCATGTCCGATTTCAGCTCGCTTTCACACTGGGCGAATCTGCAGACGATCGCGCCATCACCGGCCTCGCTCGAATCCTGCTGGACGCCAGAAACGGTAAAGACATTCAATCGGCCGTTCTTTCGTCAGCCTCAGGAACGGCCGACAAGCTGGCGGCACTTTTGCTCGCAAGCAGCGAGAGCAGTTCAGTACGAACATTGGCAATCCTGTCCCAACTGGGCCAGATCGCTGGCTCAAACCCACAAACAGCGACCGCCGTAGGGATGCTGGCATCCATTTCCAGTACCGACGTATCAACAAGCGTCCAACAGGCGACTCTGAGTGGCATCGGCAAAGGACTCGCTGCACGCGGCTCAACGGTCACAAAATTGGTTTCAGACAAAACCGTATCTGCGAAATCAAAACAGCAAATTGCGACGTTGTTCTCGAACGCCATTCAGTCAGCACGCGATGAAGGCAAATCCATGAACGACAGAGAAGCAGCCACTCGGCTCCTCGCCTTTGCCGTAACATCTACAGCGACAAGTGCCCTGTCCGAATTCCTCTCACCGCAAACGGCTCCGCAATTGCAGCGTGCCGCAGTCGCATCGCTCGCCAGACACGACTCGAACGAGATCGCCACTACGCTTCTAGAAGGATGGAAAACTTACGGCCCTCAAGTTCGACAAGACGTCGTCGATGCTCTGGTGCAGAAGACTTCGCGGATTCACTCATTGCTTCAAGCTGTTGAGACAAACGTCGTCAAACGCAGCGACCTCACGCGTGACCGCAAACAACTCCTCATGAACCATCCAAATTCGACGGTCAGCACACGCAGCCGCAAGCTCTTCGGTGTCGACCTCAACTCCGATCGCGCCAAAGTTGTCTCCAACTACCAGGACGTACTAACTCTTGATGGCGATATCGCACGCGGCCAGGCAGTGTTTAAAAAGATCTGCTCCACCTGCCATCGAGTCGGAAATATCGGCCAGCAGGTTGCTCCCGACCTGGCTTCAGTGAAGAATAAGTCCGACGCCGATCTGCTCGTGGCAATTCTCGATCCCAACCGCGAAGCGCAACCAAACTTCAACGTCTACACGGTGGTGACTGATCAGGGCCGAATTTTCAACGGTATTGTCGCTGCAGAATCAGCCGGAAGTATCACGCTCAAACGTGCCGACGCAAAACAGGACGTCATCCTGCGAAGCAACATCGATCAAATGATCTCGACCGGTTTGTCGCTGATGCCGGTGGGCCTTGAGAAGGACCTCAAACGGCAGGACCTTGCCGACGTGATCGCTTTTGTAAAGTCGATCAAAATAAAACACTAGATCCCTTAAGGTTCGATAATCTGAATTCCCGAATCTCCAAGCAGCGCCGAAACAGGAGTTCCTCGCCCCGCCTGGAACGCATCGTAGTTTTTCTCCGCCACGACGGATGCCGCCTCGATCACCTGAACGATATCCCGCTGACTCTGAGCGTCCGGGTACGTACCATCGATCCCGGACATCGACTCACCAATAATTCTGCGACGGATAATGGCCAGCAATCCCGCCGCAATTGACGCCTTACCATATCCGAAGATTTCCGGATGCCCGCCGAGGTGATGAATCCGACCGCCGAATGACGGGTTCCGGGTTCGTGAACCGTCGCCGATAATCGCTTCGCGGTAGCCGCGTTCCTGCTGGTCGACGATGCCTCGACCGTAAATTCCGTAAAGCTCAATTTCCTGATTGACTGCTCCTTCAAACTCCGCCGGGTTGATCCAGTTGTTGTTGTAGTCTCCCCGCATCCCGTTGTCGTAAGTGACGGCAACGTCAACGCTGTCCCACGTCCGGATCGGTTCCTGTCGTTTGAAACTCGACGGCTCAACGCCGCGACGGCGAGCCACTTCGACGTGGTGCTTGTCCCAGTTGAGCAGCAGATTTTTCTGCCCGGTCGCATACACAGCCACAGGTTTCACTTGAAGATAATGATGCACGACGTCCAGCCAGTGGCAACCGACATACGCAAACGGATTACTCTGCTCCGCCCACGCAAATACCTCGGTACTGACTTCCAGCGGTTCTTCCAGCACAGCACGAATTCGGTTGATCGGTCCGTACTGCTCGGTCGCTTTGCTCATCATTTCCCGGACAAACGGGTCGTATCTCTTGTGCATGTCCACGGCGACGACACGTTCGGTTTCTTTCGCCCGCGTGATGATCTGGTCCGTTTCAGACATTGTCAGGCACAGGGGTTTCTCGGTGATGACATCGCAACCTGCGTCCAGCGCGTCAAGAATCGGCTGAGCATGAACGTGGTCCGGCGTCGCCACAAATAAGACGTCCGGCTTATGCGAAGCAATAATGTCTTTCCAAACGGCGTCGCCGTAACAGGCGTCGATCTTTCGATCTGGAAACTCTTCAGCAAACCATTCAGTGATATGCCCTGCCGTCCCGCTTTTTTCACTACGCGTTCCAACCGCACAAACATCAATCGAAACGTCGGCGACCGCCGAAGCGAAATGACTCATCCCAATACTCGTCAGAGCACCCGACAATCCACCGCGCATAAAGTCTTTGAAGCTTTGCCCAATGATCTCGTCAAAGAACATTCCACCGCCGATGATGGCAACGTTTAGTGACCGCTCCGAAGTACTCATAGACGTTTCCCTCATGATTTATCCGTGTGCCCATTTTGACTCAATCCAATCCGGCGACCATAGGTTAAGCAAGGGATTCGAGTCGTCAAACGTAAGACCGTTCCCTGGCATGGCATTATTTTCACCTGTCCGTAGTTCAATCTGTAGGAATTAGTCAGAATGCAACTGGCAGTTTCACAGCCAGTACTCTCAAATCTCTCCGTGCTAACTCGAGGTTTAAATGATTGTTCCCCGACCGCCTATCAGGCCCAGAGCTTTCGCAACCCGATTTGAAATTCTGTTTGTGATCATCGCCGTGCTCGTCCACACAGCAACGGTGCTCGCACAAAAGATCCCACTTCAGAATACTCAAAGGGAGAACTCCAGCACTGGCACAATGACCGCGGAACAACAGGTTCAGGCGGCTATGAATAATGCAATCATGAGGCTTGAATCTGGTGACGTTGTGGGATTCATTGAGTTTTATGCTCCGGTCGATGAGCTTCGTCAGGCTCGCAAGGGACGACTCGGCAGGTCGTTTATGCGAATTCGAACGCCAGCAGCGCGAGCAGACGTAATCAAACGATTCGAACTCGTTAAGAACATTACGCCACAAATCAACCTCGGC
>Ga0315331_10001768_pt1 | contig 16320 bp, 13 predicted proteins | sample M160m34915metaG_FD_203456 | JGI IMG/M metagenome (GOLD analysis project Ga0315331, IMG submission 203456) | Ammonia-oxidizing marine archaeal communities from Monterey Bay, California, United States - M1 60m 34915 | ecosystem: Environmental > Aquatic > Marine > Intertidal zone | place: USA...
ATGTTCGAGCTCCCGTCGAGCGGGTCGAACAACACCCCATATTCGCCCGAACCGACGACGACCACCTCGTCTTCTTCCTCAGACCCCAGCACGCCGACGCTGGGGCAGCGGGAGAGCACCTGGATCAGGATGTCATTCGCGATCACGTCGAGCTTCTGCTGCTCTTCGCCCTGCACGTTCGTTTCGCCAGCCGTGCCGATGACATCGTCACCGATCCGCGCCCGGCGAACCTTGTTCGCGATCGCGCGCGTCGCCAAACCGATCGCCGACACCACGTCATCGAGGCCCGTCGCTGCGCCTGCGTCCCGGAAGCCGCGGAGGTACTCCGCGAGGGTGTCGAGATTGTCAGAGGTTGCTTGCGTCATACTCGTTTCTTTCTGCTCCGCGGGTCGATAGTACCCCTTTTGAGCCATTTCTAGTCCAAACCCCTGGCGCGCGAGCTGGTAGCGGCCAGGGGAAGCGCGACACCCCAAAGCCGCGCGCCGGTCCGTGTGCGATCCTCATCGGCAACGCGGTCCCCAAGCACTACTTCGCGGGCACTTTTTTTCACTTTCGTGGCGTTCTCGAAGGCGGAGACCCCACAGCCGGTGAGCTCGGAAGCCGGTGGCGGGCGCCTCGTAGACGCTCCCTGTGCCGATCCTCACAGTCGAGAGCGAGCGCTGCTCGACCTGCCACCGCGCCAGCTCCGCCCCCAGGTCAGCAGCGTCCCTTACCGGGGGGCACGGGACCGGTAGCCATCCCCGATGAGTTCAGCGAAGCTCCAAAGAACTTCATGGAGGCGGCATGACCCATCCCGTCCACTTCGGCGTCACGCTCCCGCAGATCAAACGAACCTGGGAAGAGGCCCGCACCGCGGCGCTCGCCTTCGACGCCCTGCGATTCGACTCCGCCTGGGTGTGTGACCACGTCTACGGCGTGCCCAACCCGGCGCTCCCCATCTTCGAAGCATGGAGCCAACTCGCAGCCGTCGCCGCCATCACGGAACACCTCGAACTCGGCACGCTGGTAACGCCACCGCTCTTTCGCAACCCGGCCGTGCTCGCGAAGCAGCTTGCCACGATCGACCACGTCTCGTCGGGGAGAGTGATCGCCGGGCTCGGCGCGGGGTGGTTCGAGCCGGAGTTTACGAACTACGGGATCGACTTCGGGTCGCTGGGCGACCGGATGCGCGCCCTCGACGAGACCGCACAGGTCCTGCGGCGGCTGTGGAGTGAGGAGACCGTCACGTTCGAGGGGACCTTCGCCAAGCTGCGCGACGCCCGCTGCGAGCCCAAACCCATACGCCGCACGCCCATCTTGATCGGCGGGACCGGGGAACGTGTCCTGATGGGCATCGCCGCCCGATGCAGCGACATCTGGAACAATATGGCCATCGCGCAGGGGCAGCTCAGCGGCAAGATCGACGCACTCCACCGGCAGTGTGACGTCGCGGGCCGTGACCCGGCGGAAATCGTGATCTCCCAACAGTGCACGGTCGTGATCGCGGAGACCGAGGATGACGCGCGAAACCAACTCGCGCGGGCACAGAAGGTCTTCGGGGGGCACCTCGGGGCCGGCCTGGAGGAACACGGGATCTGGGGACATCCAGAGCGGGTCATCGACTGCATCGAGCGTCACCGCGCGCTGGGGTGCAGCATGTTCCTGATCGAGTTCTTCGGGCGCGACACGCGGATCCCCGCCCAACTCTTCGCCGAAACCGTGGCGCCGGCCTTCCGCTGAGCGAACCGGGGAGGTACAGGAGAACCGCAGATGCAGGCACAGCCTCCAACCGACTGGACGAGCAAAAAAATCTCCCGCCCCACCCTCATTCGCGGTCCCAGGACCGCCGAAACAAAGCAGACACCCCGATGGGACTTCGGGGCACCTACCAGAAGACGTTTTTCGCCCTCGCAGGAATCCGCTTTACAAACAGGGTGTTACCCTACGACGTGATGGAACCCCGAATGCAACTCGCGACCGCTGCCCGCTCACGCCCCTTCCGTCTCGGAGGGTGGGCCGTCTTGGCAGCCATGCTTCTCCTCACGAGCCCCGCGGGCGCCGACCCCGCCCTCTCGTGCAAGCGGATCCCCGAGCTCATCGTCCACTACCTGCAAAAGCACATCCGCTTTCACTACCCCAATGACGAGCTCCGCCAGCGCGTCGTCGACTCGTACATGCGCAAGCTGGACCCCGCGAAGACACTGTATTTGCGCGGCGAAGCCGACCGGCTGGAGAAGGCGCTACAAGGCGTCCTCCTCGACCTGAACGACGGCGACTGCAAGGTGCTCAACTCGATCCACGAGGACCTGCCGAAGCGATACGAAGCCTGGGAAGCCTTCGTGCGCGACTACGTCTCGAAGGAAGGGTACGAGATCGACCCTTCGGCCACGCTGGTCCTCGACGCCGAGAAGCGGCCCCGTCCCGCGACCCGTGCGGAGCAGCACGCCCTCTACGCGAACCTGATCCACTTTCAGATGGCGAACTACGTCGTCTCCTTGACCGAGGAAGAAGCCGCACGGGAAGAGTCCGAGGAGGCGAGCGTCACCGCCGATCCGGCCACAGACGGAGCGAACGGCAGCGCGGACGATGAGGCCGAGGAAACCAACACCGCGCAAGCCAAAGCCGACGGACCGACCGATGCGACGCCGCCGGAGGCGGACGCGACGATCGTCACCGAGGTCGAGGCCGAGCCCGGATCAGACGTGGTCGAGGCCGAGCTGATCGAAGCGTCGCCGGCCGTCCTCGCCAAGGCTGGCAAGAAGCTGATCCACCGCCAGGAGCTCGTCACCCAGCGTTCGCGCGAGCTGACGCAGGACGACATCTACGCCGACTTCCTCGACGCCTTCGCGCGAGCGCTCGATCCGCACTCGAACTATCTGCCGATGGAGGTCTTCGAGGACTTTCGCATCGGGATGGAGCTCTCGCTCGAGGGAATCGGCGTGAAGCTGTCGTACCGCGACGGCTACTCCGTCGTCGAAGAGATCATCCCAGGCGGCGCGGCGGCGCGCCTCGACGAGCTCGAGCCGCGCGACAAGATCATCGCTGTCGCCCAGGATGGCGGCGAGTTCGTCGACGTGATCGACATGGACCTCCGAGACGTCGTCCGAAAGATCCGCGGAAAGCGCGGCACGAAGGTCCACTTGACCGTGCTCCGTGACGAGAAGGAGCGGCTCCTGGTCACGATCGTCCGCGACAAGATCAACCTCGAGAGTCAAGCGGCCAGCCTCCGGGTCGAGGAGGTCGAAGTCTCGGATCAGAAGTTCAAGCTCGCGCTGATCGAGCTCCCCTCCTTCTACGGCGACAAGAACCCGGCCAAACGGCAGAGCTCGCGCGACATCCGGAAGCTGCTGAAAGAGGCCCAACAGCAAGGCGTCGATGGCGTCGTCTTCGACCTCTCACGCAACGGCGGCGGATTGCTCGAGAACGCCGTGGAGATCGCCGGGCTGTTCGTCGAGGACGGCGGCGTCGTCGCGGTCAAGGACACCTACGGCAAGCTGCAGGTCATGCACGACCCGGATGACGCGATCGTCTACGACGGCCCGCTCGTCGTCATGACCTCACGCGTCAGCGCCTCTGCGTCCGAGATCGTGGCGGGGGCCATGAAGGACTACCAGCGCGCGGTCCTCATCGGTGACGACCACACGTTCGGCAAGGGGACCGTGCAGAGCATGGTTCAGCTCCCGCCGGGCCTCGGAGCGCTGAAGGTCACGACCCAGCTGTTCTTCCGGCCCGGGGGCGTCTCGACACAGCACGAGGGCGTCGCCTCCGATGTGCTGATTCCCGCCACGTTCAACGTCGACGACTTTGGCGAAAAGTATCAGCCCTACTCCCTCGAAGCCCAGCAAGTGGCTCCCTTCGTCCAGGCCGAGAGCCGCGGAGACAGCGCCACCGCCGCTTGGCCCCCCATCACAGGTCCCCTCCTCAGCGAGCTCTCTCGCCGGTCGGCCGAGCGGGTCGAGGCCAACGAGGAATTCCAGAAGTTCGAGGAGAACATCGCGGAGGCGCGGGCGCGAGGCGGGGTGGTCCACGTCAAGGACATCCTCACCCGCGACAACGAGGAGGACGAGCTCCACGCCAAGGAGGACGACACCGAGGAGGAGCCCCTCTCCGTCCACCAACTCGAGGCGCTACAGATCCTCGCCGACTACGTCGCGGTCGGGCGCCAGCTCCTGGCAGACAACCGCGCGGGGGGCGCGAAGCACGCCAACTAATCCGGTCCCCGAAGACCCGAATCGGGAGGACCTGCCCTGGGGAGCACACCCGGGCATCGGCTATGGTTCCCGGGAATCAGCAAGGAGGTTCCATGAGCCTGGATGAAGCAGCGCGCGAAGCCATCGGCAACCTGATCAGCGGACACGAGGTCACCCTCTTCATGAAGGGCACACGGCAACAGCCGCAGTGTGGCTTCTCGAACACCGTGATCCAAATCCTCGACAGCCTTGTCACCGACTACCAGACGGTCGATGTCCTGGCAGACCAAAAGCTGCGCGAGGACATCAAGACCTACTCCTCCTGGCCGACGATCCCGCAGCTCTACGTCGGCGGCGAGTTCATCGGCGGGTGCGACATCATCCAGGAGCTCTTCCAGAACGGAGAGCTCGCTGAGGCCCTCGGGGTCGAACTCCCGGAGCCCGGCACGCTGGCCATCGAAATCAGTGACCGAGCCGCCGAGCAGCTCCGCGCCGCGAACGAACAGCAAGGGGGCCCAGGCCGCGCCCTGCACCTCTCGATCGACGCCCGGTTCCAAGCCAACCTCTTCCTGGGCCCGGTCGACGGCAACGAGCTCGTCGTCGAGGCGAACGGGATCGAGCTGCGACTGGACCGCATGAGCGCGAGCCGCGCCGCGGGTCTCTCCATGGATGTCGTGGACACACCCCAGGGGCCGGGCTTCAAGATCGAAAACCCCAACGCGCCCCAGGCGCGGATCGGGCAGCTCTCGGTCCAGGGCCTGAAGGCACTGATCGACACAGGCGAACGCTTCGAGCTGATGGACGTCCGCACCATCGCTGAGCGCGAGACTGCACACATCGAGGGATCGACGCTGATGGACGACGCCGAGGCCAGTCGGCTCGAGGCGCTCCCCAAGGACACGCGGATCGTCTTCCACTGCCACCACGGACCACGCAGCCAACAGGCCGCCGAGCACTTCGCCGCCCTCGGGTTCACCAACGTCCACAACGTCGTCGGTGGCATCGACGCCTGGTCGAACGAGATCGACCCCAGCGTCCCGAAGTACTAGGGAGCCAACATGGCACTGCAAATCCTGAACGCCGGCGAGAACGACCCTGCGAAAGTCGTCGAAGACCTCGAGACCCGGATCACGAACGCGATCGCGGACGCCGAGGTCTCGGTGACCGCGGCAGGGCCCGGTCACTTCGAGATCCGCGTCACCGCGCAGGCCTTCGACGGGCTGAGTCGCGTAAAGAAACAACAGCTCGTCTACGGAGCGATCACCGACCTCATGTCGGGCCAGAACGCGCCCGTCCACGCCATCGACAAGATGGAATGCCTAACGCCATGAGATCTCGGGTGCGCAGCGCTGGCGTCGTGCTGGCCCTCGTCCTGATCGCGCTCACCGCTGCGGCCAACCCCCCGGAGCTCACCCCCCGTGAGCTCGCAGCGCGCCTCACGAGCGAAAACCCTCCGGTCGTCCTGGACGTTCGGAGCGACGATGAGTGGGCGGCTGGGCACATCCCAGGCGCGATTCATATCCCTCATGACCAGATACAAGCGCGACGCGATGAAGTGCCCACCGATCGGGACGTCGTCGTCCACTGCGGCATCGCGCCCCGCGCTCGGATCGCCGAGGCCGTGCTCATCGAGACCGGGCACCAGCAGGTCTGGCACCTCACCGGCGGCTTCATCGCGTGGAAGAACGATGGACGCGCGATCGAAGCGCCGCCTTCGCCCTAGAACAGCTCGCCCTGATCGTCCCCCGGGGCTGGTCCGTCGTCCTCGGGCTCTGACTTGCGACGCTGTGCCGCGGCCTTCGAGCGCGGCGACAAGACGTTCGCGCCCGTGCTCTTCCTACGGGTCGCCTTGCGCGCGAGGTGCTGGACTCGGCTGACCGCTTTGGCCGCCAGGCGTGTCCCTCGCGCTGTCGGACTCGTCGGCACGAGCTCACCCAGATCGTACTTACTGCCCTTCAACCGCTGACGCTTGGCGGGCACATAAGACAGCGAGACGACGCCGGCCTCCTCGGGCCGGAGCAAGAGATCGACGCGCCCCGCCTTGTCCCGAATGAGCTTGTACTCCCGACCGCGGATGAACTTCTCGACCGTGATGCGCTTGCCGTAACACATCCGGTCCGCGTCGCGGTAGACCACGACGAACTCCTCCGCAACTTCGGGTTTGAAGACGGCGCAGTACAGGAGCTTGGTGTCGAACAACATCTTGTCGGGCGCGGGCATGATCCTGTACCCGCCGTCCTTGGCAATCACCAGGATCAAATCGAACTCGCTCACCGTCAGCTTGAACCGCTCGCCTTTGACGTTCGACCCGAAATAGCCCGAGTCGGGGTCGTAGGAGAGCTTGATGTTCTGACGGGCGACCGCCTTCTTGTCGACGGCTTCGATCCGAGCCACCTCTGTCCGGCGCGGAAACTGATCTCCATACTTCTCGAGCAAGCCCTTGACGTAGTCGATCGTCGTCTTCTTGAGGTTCTTGAGCTTGCGATCGCAAACCTTGATCCCCTTCGCGACATCCTTCAAGTCCTTACGGTTCTTCTCAATGTCAAAAAGGGAAATCCGCCGGATGCGGATCTCGAGAAGCCGCTTGATGTCATCGTCGACCATCGGGCGCACGAACAACGACTCGTACTGGTGCATCCCATCCCAGACCGCGGAGCGGACGGTCTCATCGGTTCGCGCCTTCTCGATCGCCTTATACACACGCTTCTCAACGAAGATCTGCTCCAGCGTCAGCCAATGCTGCTTATCGAGCAGACGTGAGCGTTCGAACTCGAGCTCGGCCTTCAACTGCTCCCGCAAATGCGCCGTCAGCGCCTCGATCACCTCTGTGACGGTCAACTGCACCGGCCGGCGGTCGCGAACGACGTTCAGGTTCGACGAAACGGAGACGCTGCAATCGGTGTACGCGTAGAGTTGCGGAATCACCTCTTCACTCGTCACGCCACGCGGAAGCGTCAACTCGATCTCGACCGACTCCGTGGTGTAGTCATCGATCGACGTGACCTTGAGCCTCCCCTTCTGCGCCGCCGCCTCAATCGACGCGATAAGGCTCTCCGTCGTGGTCCCGTACGGAACCTCCCGGATCACGATGTGCTTCTCGTCTCGGGTCTCGATGCGCGCCCGGACCTCGACCTTCCCACGGCCGTCGTCGTAGGCGGAGACGTCCATCAACCCGCCCTGCTGGAAGTCCGGCTGGAGCTCGACGGGCTTGCCGTTGAGCAGATCGATCTGCGCCTTCCAGAGCTCGGCGAGGTTGTGCGGCAGGATCTTCGTCGACATGCCGACAGCGATCCCCTCCGTCCCGAGCATCAAGACCACCGGCAACTTCACCGGGAGCCAGATCGGCTCCTCGTTGCGGCCGTCATAGCTCGACACGAACTCAGTCAGGTCTGGGTTGAACAAGGTGTCCAACGCCAGCGGCGTCAGGCGCGCCTCGATGTAACGGGAGGCAGCCGCGGGTTGCCCTGTCAGCGGGTCACCAAAGTTCCCCTGCCGATCGATGAAGTAATCCTTGTTCGCGAGCACCACCAGCGCGTCGGCGATCGCGGCGTCGCCGTGCGGGTGAAGCTTCATCGTCTCACCGACGACACTCGCCACCTTGTGATAGCGACCATCGTTCATCGTGAATAGCGTATGGAGCAGCCGCCGCTGAACGGGTTTCAGCCCATCTCGGAGGTCCGGGATCGCTCGATCGAGGATGAAATAGCTCGCATAGTCAACGAAGTGCTCGCGCATCAACTGTTCGAGCTGCGCCATGACCCCGCTAGTTCCTCGCCGCGTCTGCCTGAAGATGCTCGACGATGAAGTCGCGGCGCTCAGGGGTGTTCTTGCCCATGAAGAAATCCAGCTGCCGCACCACGTCACCGAGGTTCTGGATCGAGACGGGGACGAGGCGCATCTCATCGCCGATGAACTGCTTAAACTCCCGGGGGCCGATCTCACCGAGCCCCTTGAAGCGAGTCACCTCGGAACCCCGTATCGCGCCCATCGCCTGGTCACGCTCTTCATCTGAATAGCAATAGCGAGTCTCCGCCTTGTTCCGAACCCGAAACAAAGGCGTCTCCAAGATGTAGAGGTGCCCCTTGACTACGAGTTCCTCGAAGAAACGTAGGAAGAACGTGATCAGCAGGTTTCGGATGTGCATCCCGTCGACGTCTGCGTCCGTCGCCAACACCACGCGGTTGTACCGGAGTCCGTCGATCCCATCCTCGACGCCGAGCGTCCGCATCAGGTTGTAAAGCTCTTCGTTCTTGTAGATCGCGTCCCGCTTCAGGCTGTGGCAGTTGAGCGGCTTTCCGCGCAGCGTGAAGATCGCCTGGGTATAGACGTCACGCGACGGGACCATCACGCCGCCCGCAGAATCGCCCTCGCCAATGAACAAGGTCGTCTCATCCCGACGTTTCCCGCGCTTGTCGTTGAAGTGAACCTTGCACTCCGTGAGCTTCGGGATCCGAATTGCGACCTTCCGGGCGCGCTCACGGGCCTCCTTCTTGATGGCCGTCAGTTCCTTGCGGACCCGCTCGTTCGCGACCACCTTCGCGACGAGAGCCTGTGCGTGCTCCTCGTTCTGGTGAAGCCAGCGAAGGACGTTGTCTCGAACCTGCTGGACGATGGACCCGCGGACCTCCGTCGAACCTAGCTTGTTCTTCGTCTGGCTCTCGAAGACCGGGTCTTGCAACTTGATCGCCACCGCGCCGACGATGCCGTCGCGAACATCTTCACCGGCGAAGTTCTTCTTCGCGTACTCGTTGACGCCCTTGAGGACCCCCTCGCGAAACGCGCTCTGGTGGGTGCCGCCGTCGTTGGTGTACTGACCATTGACGAAGGAAAAGTAGGTCTCCCCGTATGCGTTGGTGTGACTGAAAGCGAACTCAATCTGGTCACCGCGGTGATGCACGACGTCGTAGAGCGGCTCTTCATCGCCGATCTCGAAGGCGAGCAGATCCGCGAGGCCCCGAGTGCTGTGATACTTCTCCCCCTCATACCGGAGGGTCAGGCCAGCGTTGAGAAACGAGTAGTAGCGGAGCCGCTGTTCGATGAACTCGGACTTCCACTCGTAGCGCTTGAAGATCTCGGGGTCCGGGGTAAAGCGAACAAGCGTGCCCTCTCGCGTCTCCGCGTCCTTCCCCTTCTTCTCCTCGATGAGGCGGCCTTGCTCGAACCGGGCACGGCGAAACTTGCCCTCCCGGAAGCTGGTGACCTCGAAGACCTCCGACAGCGCGTTCACCGCCTTCGTCCCGACCCCGTTCAAGCCGACCGAGAACTGGAAGACGTCGTCGTTGTACTTGCCGCCGGTGTTGATCTGGCTCACGCACTCGACGAGCTTCCCGAGCGGGATCCCGCGGCCATAGTCACGGACCGTCACGGTCGCGCCGTCGCGATCGATGTCGATCTGCTTGCCGGCACCCATGATGAACTCGTCGATTCCGTTGTCGACGACCTCCTTCAGCATGACGTAGATGCCGTCGAGGGGGTGACTCCCGGAGCCGAGCCGGCCGATGTACATACCGGTGCGCAGCCGGATGTGCTCAAGCGCATCCAGCGTCTGAATCGTTGTCTCGTCGTACTGTTTCTTCGCTCGGGGCATCGTCCTCCCACCCCCCGGCGGGAGAGTCGGCAATCTGGACGGCGGCTTCAAGCGGTATTCACGTCCCGGGGGCTCAACAGCGAGGACGTCGCCCCCAAAGCTCGGCAGGCGAACGCGCCCGCCCGACTCGCGAGGTCGAGGGCGGCCAGGATGGGCAGCCCTCGCGAGAGCCCCGATGCCAGCGCGCCGTGGAACGCGTCCCCCGCGCCGGTGGTGTCCCGGACCGCTACGCGATGGGGCCGGATGCGGCGGAAACGGCCCTCGACCAACGCGAGCGCCCCGTCACTCCCCAGCGTGACCACGGGGGTCCCTCCGCTGCGCTCTCGAAGCCAGCGCAGCACCTCGCGCGGCGACCCGAGGTTCGCGCTGTCGACGAACGACCGCGGCACGACGGGGTAGTCCACAGAGGGCCACATCCCCTCGAACGCCGGGTCCAGCCGGGCAAAGTCCGCCATCGTGATGGCGCCGCGCGCACGCGCGGTCTCCAAGGCAACCTGTGCCTGGTGCGGAAAGTGTCCGTCGACCATGAGGACCGAGTTCGCGCGCAGCGCGCTCAAGGAGAAGGCCGGTACACGGCGTTCCCTAGAGGCCCGCTCCGGCAAGACGAAGCGCCGCTCGCCCGTCGCGGCATCGACCAGGATCAGGGCGCGGGTCGTCGCAAAGTCGGGGGACCGGAGGACCCGACGCGTCCCGACCCCCCTCTGCCGAAGGGTCCGGAGCAGCCAGCGGCCCGCCGCGTCGTCACCGACGAGCGAGATCAACTCGGCGCGTCCCCCCAGCGCTGCGACCTGCAGGAGCGCGTTCGCGACCATGCCGCCGGGCCCGACGACACGCTCGCGATACCGCGTTCGCTCGTCTGCGGGGGCTCCGGATACGCAGTACGCCTCGTCGACCACACACAATCCGAGCCCGAAAATCGTCTGATCGACGCGTGCTCCCACAGGGAGGAGCGTACCCATTCGCGAGGGAAGGTCGACGGCTGGGAGGCGCGCTCAGTAACGCGTGCGGTCGCGCTCGCTCCAGCCGCCACCGGAACCGCTATAGAACAACAAGCGCTGGCTCGTGGTGAGCTCCGCGCTGCTCGCGAGAGTGCGGGCGGACTCGATCCGCTCGTGGATCCCCAAGCGGACGGGGACGAACCCAGGCCCCCCCGCTGCCACCCCGAGCGCCCGTCGGCTTGTCACGACCAAGGCCACCCGCGACCCGACGCTCGACCGCGAGACGACCTCTTGCGGACCGATCGACTCCTCCCGCCACTGTCCGTCATAGGCAAACGCGCGCTGTGAGGTCACGAAGAGCGCGAGGCGAGGCCCGATCTCAGGCCGGTCTGGCGAGACCTCCCCGGCCCGAAGCGCCCGCTCACTCCAGCCCCTCGTCGCCCGGAACCCGAAGACCCTTCGGTTGGACACGGCGAACCCGATCCGGCCGCGGGACCCGCTCCACCGGAGGCGCTCTCCCAGCTCCAAGCGCAGCTTGCTCGTGCGGCCGTTGGCCCCGTGCGCCACGAGGTCTCGGTCGATCGCGACGACCGAGACCGTATCCTCCAGCTCGAACCCCTCCGCGCTCGCCATGGCGGCCAGCGCCGCCACGAAGAGGCCCAAACACAGCGCCGATTTGCGAACCATGGAAGACCTCCGGCAGCATGGGCCACGCGTCGATGAGCACGAGGGGCCCAGTGGCCGCCCGTCGCAGGAGTGTAGAGCGTGGACGATCGCTACAAGAGCGAAATCAACCGCCAGGTGGCCCCCGCGGGAGCGGGCGAGTTCAAACCCGTCGCGATCGGCCCGATGCGCGTCTGGCCGCCCGTCGTGCTCGCCCCGATGGCCGGAATCACCAACTTCCCGTTTCGGACGATCTGCCGGCGGTACGGAGCGGGGCTCTATGTCTCCGAGATGATCACCGCCCGGGCGCTCGTCGAACAAAACGCCAAGACCCTGCGTCTCGCGGGCTTCGCACCCGAGGAGTCACCCCGGAGCCTACAGCTCTACGGGGTCGACCCCGAGTGGATGACCAAGGCCGTCGAGTGGCTCTGCGGCGAGGGGTTGGTCGACCACATCGACATGAACTTCGGCTGTCCCGTCCGAAAGGTGACACGGCGTGGCGGAGGTGCCGCCCTGCCGGGCAAGCCGCGGCTGCTGGCGCGCATCGTCCGGTCCGCGGTCGAGGCCGCGGGGTCGGTCCCCGTCACGATCAAGTTTCGAATCGGCATCGACGACGACTGGCACACCTTCCGCGACACCGGGCGGGTCGCCGAGCAGGAGGGGTGCGCCGCCATCGCGCTCCACGCGCGAACCGCCGCCCAGCTCTACGACGGCCAGGCCGACTGGGACGCCATCGCGGAATTGAAGCAGCTCGTCACGTCCATCCCAGTGCTCGGCAACGGCGACATCTGGGAGGCCGGCGATGCGCTGCGCATGATGCGTGAGACGGGCTGTGACGGCGTGGTGGTCGGGCGCGGCTGCCTCGGGCGCCCATGGCTCTTCGGGGACCTCGCAGACGTCTTCGACGGGCGTGAGCCGAAAGACCCCCCGCGGTTCGGTGAGGTCGCAGAAACCATGCTGGCCCACGCGCGGCTCCTCTCCGATTGGATGGGCGAAGAACTCGGCGTCCGAAACTTTCGCAAGCACGCGACCTGGTACACCAAGGGCTTCCCGGGGAGCGCACGCCTCCGCGGCAGGCTAATCGCGGCCGAACGCCTCGCCGACCTCGAAGAGATCCTCGCCGGGGCGAGCCCCGAAGCGGAGTTCCCAGTCGTCGCGATGCGCGCGCAGCGCGGCAAGAGCGCCGGGCGGCAAAAGGTCGCCTTGCCCGAGGGCTACCGGGACCAGGTCGACGACGGGCGAGCGCCCGGCGCCGAGGCCGAGCAGCTCGCTTCTGGCGGGTGACCCACGCTCCTTGCTAGTCCTCCGTCAGCGCTACGATGCGTTCACAGCGATCGATCCGCGCGCTGTCGCCGTCCTGAATCCGCTGCGTCTTCCACTCCACATCGAGCATCCGGCGGTTGATCCACGACGCCGCGAGATCGAACCGGCGAGGATCGGCCTGCGCCTGCTTGAGCAGCTCGGCCGCCACGATCACGGCAATCACCACATCTGCCAACAGCTGGGCGGAGAGAAGCGCGTAGCCAAAGTCGGCGAGTAGCGCCGCTGAGGCCTCCAAGATGCGCGCCATCCCCTGTCGCACCTTCCCCGCGTATTCGACCAGATCTGGGTCTTCGAGCGAGTCCAGCTCCTTCGAGATCTCCTCGAAGACGACACCCAACGAGCCCTTCCCGATCTCTTTGAGCGCAAAGGAGACCTGAATCTCCGAGGTCCCCTCGTAGATCGTCGTGATGATCCCATCGTTGTGGAGCTTGCCCGGCTCCGACTCCGCCATGAAACCCAGCCCCCCGTGGATCTGGATCGCCTTGCGCGTGATCTCGTCGCAAGCCTCCGTCGCCAGATACTTGGCGAGCGGCGTCAGCAACCGGATCCGTGCGTCGTTGCGATCTCGCTGTTCCTCGAGTTCGCGCTGCTCCTCGAACCCAACACCGCCACGGGCGAGAACGGCCTCGATGGCCCGGTTCTTGTCGATGAGGATGCAGGCGCGATACAGCAAGGCGCGCCCCCCCTCTTGGTCGATCACCATGCGCGAGAGCATGTTCTTCATCAGCGGCTGGTCCGCAATCGACTGACCAAACTGTTTGCGCTCGCGCGCGTAGCGGACCGCCGAGTCCAGCGCGGCTTCACAGATCCCAACTCCCTGGGCGGCGACCCCCAAGCGGGCGTTGTTCATCAGGCTCAGCATCGCCTTGAAACCCTCGCCCTTCTCACCCACTCGCCACGCGGTCGCTTCGTCGAACTCGATCGCGGCGGTCGGTGAACCGTGAATGCCGAGCTTGTGTTCAAGTCGGGTGACACGAACACGATTGGGCTCCCCGCTGGGCAAGGTCCGCGGGCACAGGAACAGAGACAAACCACGGGTCGTCCCCTTGGACGCCTCGAAGGACTCGGCGTCGCGTGCGAGGACGAGGTGTACCTCGCAGCCCCCATTCGTGATGAAGATCTTGTTACCCGTCAGCAGACAGTGGTCGTCCTTGTCCGCCGCGCGTGTGATGATCGCGCCGAGGTCTGAACCGGCCTCGGGCTCCGTCAGGTCCATCGCCCCCATCACCTCACCGGACGCGAAGAGGGGGAGATACCGCTCCTTGAGCTCGTCCGAAGCGTAGAGTTGGATGTCCTCAGCGACCCCAGCCTGCAGGCCCACGATCGTCATGAGCCCGGCATCCGCCCGCGAAATCATCTGCAAGATCACGTTCGAGATGAAGACCGGCAAGCCGAACCCGCCGTATTCCTCCCGGACACCGAAAGCCACGAGGCCGGCTTCGCGCAACTTGTCGTACCCGGCCTGGATGTGCGGCGGGTAGATGACCTGCCCGTCCTCGAGTCGGGACGTCTGTTCCCAGCCCTCACGCGCGGCGGGCTCGATCTCGGCGCAGATGGCGGCCGCGGTCTCGAGCACCTCTCCGAGGGCCGACCGCTCAGCGTCCACGTCGACGTGCTCGCCCTTCTGCATGCGCAAGACGGGCGCCCAGTCGATCATTTCGTCCAGATACATTCGAACGACGTCATTGAGATAACGGCTCATGATCCTCCCCAGCCCGCGTCCAGCGCGTGGCTCGGCCTGACTCATCGGCCAAACACACGAGGAACGTAGGCCCAATTCACCGGACCCCAAGTCTCCCAAACCATCAGAATCAAAAAGGAATTGTGACTTTCAGTCGCGTAGGGGCACGGCGTTCAGCTGGAGAGCGTGCTCAGGAGCCAGTCGAGGAGGAAGGGGAGCGTCGCGAACGAGAGCAGCGTCGACAGGACGACGACGCTGGCCACCTCCTGAGGGGAACGCCCATGGCGCTCCGCCATCATGTAGTTGAGGACCGCGGCGGGCATCGCGCAGTCGAGAATCAGGACGCCACGGGCGACCCCCTCGAAAGCGAACAACTCCGCCAAGGCGACTCCGACGCCAATCCCCAACCCCAACCGCACCAGCGACAGAGCGAGCGTCCGGGGCAGATCCGCCAGCCGCAGCTGCGCCAGGGACACGCCCAACGAGATTTGCATCAGCGGGATCGTGATCCCGCTCAGCAGGTCCACCGTACGGGAGAACCAGATCGGGACCGAGAGATCGAGGCTCAGCACCGCGACGGCGGCGACGACGGACCACGTCAACGGCGTGTTGATCTCCGCCAAGGAGACACGACCGCTCCACGTCCACTGCCCGAGCGTGTAATGAGCGATCGAGGTCGTCGCGAAGAAGCACGTCCCGAGCGCCAGGCCCTCGCCGCCAAACGCAAAGAGGCACAGGGGCAGCCCCATGTTCCCGGTGTTCCCAAAAGCGAGGGGACCGAGATAGGTCTCGATCGGGAGCCTGACAAGCCGCAGAAAGACCGCACCGATCACGAGGAAGCTCAACAGCGCAGCGAGCGTTGCGCCGACCATCGCCAGGAGCGACCCGGGGCTCGTCTCCAACTCGGACAGACTCGAGAAGACCAGACAAGGCGCGCCGACGGTCATCACGAGGTCCGTGACGAGCCGCGTGTCATAGTGCCGAGCGGCGCGCGCCCAGCCAAAGCCAAGACCGGCGATCAAATAGATGGGCGTGACGATCGAGACCAGCTCTGAGATCAACCGGACCTCCTCGCCTCGCGGCTCCCTCGACGCCGAAAGCGGGAGTGGCTACTCGCCACTCCCCTCTGCGTCGTTCTTGGTCTTGAGTTGTTCAATCAGCCCGGCAGGGCCCTCTCGTGAGACGACGTCCTTGAACTGAGAGCGGAAGTTCGAGACCAGGGACACCCCTTCGATGATGACGTCGATGACTCGCCAGGAGTCCTCGCGATCGCGCATCCGGTAATTGATCTCCGCGCCGTCGAACTGCCCGCCGCGGATCACCGTCAACACCGTCACATCGCCGCGCTTCTCCGTTCGCTCGCCGGTGACTTCGACCTGTTCCTGCTCGTAGCGAGCGAGCCGCGTCCCGTAACTCCGCGAGAGGTGTCGCTTGAACTCGCGGATGAACGCCTCGCGCTGCGCAGCATCGAACTTCTTCCAGTTCCGCGCGAGGACGAGGCGGCTCATCGTTTGGAAGTCGAACTCGACATAGACGATCTTCTCGATCCGTGTTCGACGCTGGTCGAGCGTCAGGTCCGGCGTCTGCAAGACGGCGAGGACCTGGGCGACGGTGGACTCGACGACCTGGCGGGCGCTCTCTGGCTCCGCATGAACAGGGATCGGTGCCATCAGGAGCGCGACCAGCAAGAGCATCACACGCGTTCGCACGTCATTCGTCCTCGAAGTAATACAGGTCTTCATCGACCGACTCCCGGTCGTAGACGACGAGCTCCCGGTTCTGAACGTAAGCATTCCTCTGAAAGACGTAGTAGTCGATCGCAGCGGCGCGGAGGTCTTCGACATCTTCCAGATAGATCGTGCGCAGGTTGACGAACTTGAACACCGCGATCGAAACACTGACGTACCAGTCGACGTAATACGTCCAAGGGTTGGACATGGTGTCGACCGCGAACCCAAA
>Ga0315331_10001769_pt1 | contig 16319 bp, 23 predicted proteins | sample M160m34915metaG_FD_203456 | JGI IMG/M metagenome (GOLD analysis project Ga0315331, IMG submission 203456) | Ammonia-oxidizing marine archaeal communities from Monterey Bay, California, United States - M1 60m 34915 | ecosystem: Environmental > Aquatic > Marine > Intertidal zone | place: USA...
ATTAAATTTAGATGGGTCTTTATCGAATTCTCCATAAACTAAATCATCTAATTTTTTAAGTTCTCTCATTACTTTTTTTAACATACCCCTTTTTTCGTATCTTGGGTGTTCGTCTAACTGATTTTGAACGAAGGACTTTAGATTATTCATTTCTTTTTTATACCCTTCTTCATCACCACTTTTCTTTAGTTTATATAAATTGGGTATTTTTCTAACACTGTAACCTATACTTTTAGCCATAATAGCTAAGTCATGTAGTTTATCTCTTAATTTATCCCACATTACACCTTCTGTTAGATTTTTTTTTGTTTTCATAATCCTATTACTTTATACCTGTTAACCACATTTGTCTTCTCATCCATAACTCCCTATAGAGTTTAACAAGAACGTCTTTATTTATTTCTACTATGTCTTTTTTGAACTTACTACTCTTTAATTCCTTTTCAATAATCTTTAAAACTTTTTTTTCTAAATCACCACCAAAAGACTTTTTAATCTCTTTGCGTATCATAACACCGATTTTATTTTCATCGGTTTTAGTTAATTCTTCTTTAATGATTTGTTTAAGGTGTAAATCCTTCATAAAATATCTTTATTAATAAATATTAAGAATTTTATAAAAATTTACAATAAGATAATTAATGTTACTATAGGTAATAAAATGGAACCAATAAAACCTAATCTCTTTAGATTTCTTTGTTTTTTAATCTCTTTTTTTTGTTCCTTGATTGTTTTATCTTTAAAGGATATTTCTTCGTCTTTATTTCCAACTATCTCCTCTAAATTTTTTATGATGTTTTCACTATTTTGATTCTGTAACTTTAGTTTTTGAATGATGTTATCTTTTAATATAATTTTTTCTTTATTTAAACTATCTCTTTCTACATAAATATTTAATAAACTATCGGTAACCTCACATTCCAATAAGTCTGTAAGTAACATCTTAGCTTCTTCTAAAGGCATAACAATTAAAGTATCACCTTTGTCATTAACCAATGACTCAATGTTTCCGTTTAAGGTAGTCTGACAAACCGCTGGTAACACCATTAACATCCAGACTATTAACGTGTTTATATATTTCACCTTTATTACGTTTTAGTTTTTTTATTTCTTTTTCATTATCAATTAATTTACCATTAACTGTTTCAACATCTACCTCTAATAATGATATCTGATTTTCTAATATATTATTTGCGGTAGATATACTATCATTAATCTCTATTAGAATTTTGTTTCTTTGGTTTAGTATGTTAATCTCTTCTTCATACATACTAATGTCCTTAGAAGGTCTAAAAATTATCATTGTAACAATTACTAACCCTAAAACAATAATAAAAATATCTTTTATATCTATATCAAATTTAACCATAACCTATAACTCTCCTTCACCACCGAATGGTTCATCAAGATTTTCTTCGGTTTCTAAAGGTTCTGGTCCTTCTTCTGCATTTTCTTCGTCAACAACTTCATTCTTATATTCTTCAGCTATTTTAGTTGCCCACTCATCGGACCAAGTATCATAATATGCAACTAACTTTTGTATTTGTTCTAAAGTTGTTTGATTTAATTGTAATAAGTCTGCGGTAATATAAACACCATTAGTGTCATCTAAAGAATAGAACCACTCCAAATTATTAGATGTAAACTTACCACTAAATTCAACATTTTGTGCTTTAGGATAAAGTTTGAATCTGTTAAACTCTACTCTAGGTGTTACAGTATCTCTAAACTTTTTTTCTTCTTCTACTAACGCAGCAGAATCCTCTTCACCTAAATCGATATCATCTTTTACTTCAGATTGTTCTCTAAGTAAACTTTTATTTTTTATGTTTAAGTTTTTAGTTTCTCTAATTAAACCTAACATTCTTTTTGTTTCATCATGTTGACTCATAGTTCTATTTTTTTTCTTCTATTAATTCTTTAAACTTCTTAAAATCCCAACTAGGATTTAAATCTGTACTTTCTTTAAAGTAGTTGCTTCTATATACAACCCCTTCAAAATATTCTATACCATCTATATGTGTATTATGCCCTACACACTTTTTAGGTATATCATGTATTTCACACAAGTGATTAACCAATTTAAGTGTTGATTCTATTTGTTTATTGGTATATGAATCCCAATATGCAAACCCTCTCCACCTTTTTTCGTAAACACTCTTCTTCCTTTTATAAATATTCCCAACCCAATTAAAGTACGAATTTTCAATCAAATCTTTTTCCAACCAACCTTGATTCTCTAACAATATAACAATAACTTTCTTATCTATTGATTTACTACCTAAAAAATCTGAGTATTTTGAGGAGTCGTAATGTTTGATTATCTCACCATTTCTAAAAATAGTAAAAGGTGATGTTTTTTTATATTCACCACCCATCCTAAGTTTCCAACCATTAATGTGTTTATCTTTTTCTGAAAATGTGTTGGCTAAAACTATTTGTCTTTTTTCAAATTCAGTATCGTAGTAATTTTTTTCATCTAATAAATATTTAGTATCGTCAATCATCATAACTAATCAATTCTTTTAATATTACTTTTAGTAGGTTTAACAGGTTGACTAATTGTCCTATCTTTAGATTCTTTATACTTCTTCAATGCGTTTTCAACTAACGAACTATCTGAATTTGTTTCAACATCAATAGAGGGAGGAGTTGTGGCTTTAACACTCTCGGCTTTACTCTCCTCCTCCTCTACTTTAGATTCTACCTCAACTAATTGTGATGTATCATCTTTTTTCATAATTATTTCTTCTTTATATTTTTCCACATATTCCTCTACCTCTTCTTTAGGTATATCCTTAACCTCGACTTTAAAAGTTTTTTTATCTGTCTTTGGTACATACACATCTTCAGGGTGTTCGGACATTGTGTTGTACATGTCTTCTTCCACATCATTGACTTTATGGTTAACTAATACTTCTTCTTCAGATTTTTCATACTTAACAAAGAAGTGTAATGACGTTAATGAAATAATGGGTAACAACCCACCTTCTAAGAATGCTAACCATCTTTTCATACCAACTAAGTCTGTAGTCTCAGTACCCATTAGTTCCCAAACTGGTCCTGTTAATTCTATCCAAGACTTAAATAATTCACCTGTTTCATCTATTTCCTTAAAGGAATAAAAAATATTACCTATCATTTGAATAAAGGTAACTATCCCAAACATAAACCATATACCACCTTTAATCTTATTTGTTGCAGCAACTAATGCGGTAATAGCGGCAACTTCAATCGCAATGGATAGATATATCGCCCAATTAATGGGGTTAGCCATATCGTACCATGAAACAACATGAGATATAGATATTGCAGCAACCAATAAAATTGGTAATAAAAACATTGACCTATTAGGGTTATCTTTTATCCAATTCCAGACTTTTTTCATAACTGAAATCCTAAGTTAAGTACCATAAATCTAAATTTACTACACCCTTCTGTAGTACAAGGACATATCTTTAATTCAAATACTGTTAATTTTCCTAATCGTATGGTAACACTATATTTATTTTTCTTATTACCACTTTTCCAAGAGTTTATCCAATCAATCATAATTATTTTTTTTGTAAGTCTTTAATGTTATTTTTAACTATTGAATGTAATTCCATTAGTTGTGAACCTCTATCTTTGCTAGAAATCCATTCATCGTATTCAAGATGAATATTAATTTTTTCTACTCTAATAATTTCAGGTATACTATCTATTTTACTATTTAAACTATCTAACTGAATCTTTTGAGTTGTAGATAACTTATCTAACTTTTTAATATCTGTTGATTTTGAACAAGACTTAAAAAAGAAGATCAATAATAGTCCACTTAAAATATAAACTTTGTATTTTTTAACTAATTCAATAAATTTTTTCATATTATATATTTTTATATAAATATAATGATTTTTACTATTATAGTCAATAGAATAAAAAAAGGGTAGTTTTACCTACCCTTCTTTACCTATCATTTATTTACTAATTAAATGTCGAAAATACCACCTAAATTATTCCTTACTTTTCTTATTGCAGATTCTTTAATTTGTCTAACCCTTTCTTTAGTTAACCCAACTTCTTCACCTATCATTTCTAAAGTCATTGGTTCACCATCAATACCAAAATAGTGATTTATAATTTTAATTTCTCTTTCACTTAAATTATGCATTGCCCTTTTCATTTCTCTTCTTTTGAGTTCTTCTTCCTCATCTTCTATAACATCAGGACTTTTAAACATATTATCTTGTATGATATTAACTAACTCATCATTATCATCGTTGATGAATTCGTTCAGTGATGTACAATTAGGTATTTGTATTTGTTCTACTTCATGTTCAGAAGGTAATCTATGATTTTCTTTTTCAAAAGAATCTATTTCTTTTTTAATTTTAGACAATTTATTGATTACATTTCCTGGCAATCTTACAGTTCTAGAATTTTCATTTAGACATTGTAATATAGATTGTCTAATCCACCATATCGCATATGATATAAACCTAAAACCTTTAGTGTGATCGAATTTATGTGCTGCCACAGTTAACCCATAATTACCCTCATTAATTAAATCTGCAACTGCAACACCTTTATTTTGGTAATCTTTAGCTACTTTAATTACAAACCTTAGATTGGCTTTAACTAACTCATCTAATGCTTTATCATCACCATTCTGAATGCGTTTTGCCAATTCTAATTCTTTTTCTATGGTAATTATATCACCATTTTTTCTTACGTCTCTCATGTAGGCAGACAGAGAGTCTTCCTCTAAGTTTAAATACTTATTTACCATATGTTATTTATTTTTATTGATTTTGTCCCTTAACTTTGCTGCTTGTTCATAATCTTCTTTATCCAAAGCTTCTTCCAGCAATTCTTCATCACTCTTATACGTAATATCATCAACTTGGTTGTCTGTAAAACCAGAAATTTTTTCAGGATTAGAGAAAATCCCATTCCTAACATTCTTTAAAGCTTCTTCCATTAAATGAAAAGGTGTTTTAGTACTATCTATTTCACCACCAAATAAAGCTTCTTGAAATTCTTTGTTTTCTATACTAGCAGAATAAAAACCTGCCGTCATTTCAAATATGATATAAGATCTATTAGTCATTTTCAATAACTCCTCTATTTCAGGTAAAGTAAATGCAGTCTGAAAGGTAGCAATAATGAGTCCTTCTCCACTAACAAAATTAACACTTGTTTCAGATATAATAGTTAAGTCTTCTTTTAGTTCTTCAGTAGAACCTAAACCCAATATACAAAATTTTCTTAAAAAGTTTGGTTTATCCATAGTTTTTTATATAAATATTAACAATTATCGTACAATTACGACATATATGACAAAGTTACATATTTTTATTTAATCTGCAAAGAAGAAACGTCATTATTTTTCTCAATTGTGATAATTTTGTCTGCCCAATCTTGAACAATTAGGTTGTGACTTATTAGAAAAATAGTCTCATACATCTTTTTAATCTTATCAAAAAATATCTTAACTTGATCTAAATTAACATTTGCTACTTTACCTAATACCTCATCAAATACAATTATATTTGGTTTTGGTAATGTAGATATTCTACCTAACACACTTCTTAACGCTAATGAAGCTAATGTAGTTTCTAAACCAGATCCTGTTTTAAGTTTTTTAATTACATCATTTTTGATTATAATAAAATCTACTTCGTTTTTATCATTCACCTCCAATTGAACATCAAAATCACATACTTCATCTAGTAACCTATCTAATTCATGATTTATTATAGGTATTACAGAAGTTAAAACTAACTTAGATACACCATTTTTACCTATCATTCTACCATACACTTCAAATATCTTTAAAACTTCTTCTTCTTTTTTAATTTGTTCAATAAGACTACTATTCTCAGTTATTTTTTCCTCCTTATTTTTATTATCATTATTAATATCCTGTATTTCAGTTTTAATATTATCTTTCTCCGCTTCTAATGTTTCGATTAGTTGGTTGTATCCTAATATTTTACTTTCTAACTTTCTGTTCTCATCAATAAAGGAAGAATTTCTTTCATAGTCTTTAAGTAAAGATGTTTTCTCTCTATAATCTACTCTCATCCTACTAATTTCAATTTCAGTCTTATCTTTACTCAAACCTAACTTATCATATAAGTCTGAATTCTTTTTTTCTTCAGATATTTTATTAAGTTTGTTAGTTATTTTTTCTATATTTTTATTAACCTTATTAAGTTCTTTTTGTTTTTCTTTTAACAATTTTTCGTTGTCTTTTATTTCAGAACTATGATCCACCTCATCTAACGCTCTCTTACAAGAAGGACAAATTTCACCTTCCTTTAGATTTTTAATTAGTTTTTCTATAGAACTAAACTCACTATCTTTACTATTTTTATCTAACAATAAACTTTTTTCTTCTGACCTATACTCTTCGTGTAAATCTTCATCATAAGAAAACTTAGGTAACTTTTTAATTTCTTTTAATATACCATCTAACTCTTCTTTTAAGTTTACACCTTTCTTAGTTAATTCGTCTATTTCTTTTTTTAATATAGTGGGGTTAACTTTTTTAATCTCATCATCAATACTATATCTCTTACCTAATAAATCTTCTTTTTTATCTTTAGCTTCTTTTATTTTATCTAAAACACCTTTTAATAATTTATCGTTTTCTTTATTGGTTATTCTATTTTCACTTATTGTATTCTTAAAATCTTCAATCTCTAACTCTAATTCTTTTGTATTATAAACATTAGATTTCATTTTACTTTTAAAGTCAGACATTAAAGATTTATTAATATCTTCTTTCTTTTCAATAACTTCTAAACCAATAAACTTAGTTAGTAATCTCCCTCTTTGTGTTGGTTTAGTCTCCATCAGATCTTCTAAGTTCTTCGCAGTTGATACGATAGTCAACATAAAGTCATCATAAGAACCAATGGTGTCAGAAATTAATTTATCTGTTTCTCTCCTTTGTTCACCTTCTAAGTTTTCTTCAGTACCGTCCGAAAGTATTCTATAAAAATCTAACTTCGCAGATACTTTATAATCACCATTCTTAGATTGTTTTCTCGTTAACTTTCTTTCAATAACATATTCATCACCATCTATTTCAATATGGCCACCTACGATTACTTCGTTACCATCCCTAAACGTATTGAATATTTCTACGTTAGTTTCAGTTTTAGTTGTCTTCCCAAAAAATAAAAACAATAAAGAATCTATTGTGAAAATTGTTTTACCACCTTGATTCGCTGGTAATGAATTAACAACAGTCAACCCATTTAAATTTTTATATTCGATTTCGTTATCATCACCAAAAGACAAAAAGTTATTAACCCAAAGTTTTTTAATACCCCATCTTCTATATCTAATATCTTCTTCTTCTTGATTAATTAACACCTCATTAATTTTATCATCTAATCTACAAAGTCTATCATAATCAACTGTAACTTCATTTAGTTTTAACCATTCTCTAAATAATCCTCTCTGATAAGCGGTATCCATAATATTATCAATGATACCATCACTTAAATCAATAACTTTACCTGCATTATTTTTTAGTATGGGAATAAAATTAATCTTTATAGATGTTTTAGGTACACCATATTTTTCAGAGAAATATGTTTTAACTCTACTAACACTCTCAATGGTTCTATTTTCAGGGTAATCTTGCCAATCAACTCTTATTTGTGCTTTAGTTGGTACGTCAACCAACTTATTTTTAATATCTATAACTTTTTCCATCATTTTCTATTTAATAAATTAGATCCGAACCAACCACCTTTTTTTTCATCACCATATATATCATTATTACTATTCTTTTTAAGTTCTTCTATTTCTTTTTTTAGTTTTTCTATCTCTTCTTCGTCTTTAACTTTTACTATCTTTTCTACAGTGACTTCTTTTTCTATAACTTTTGGTGGTTTTGATTCTAACACAGAAACTTTTTCTTTTAAATCTTTATTCTCTTTCTCCACCCTTAATATTTTTTGAGATAGTTCGTTCACTTGTTCATCATCAGTTATATATATTTCTTTCTCCACAATTTTCTCTACTGGAACCTCTATAGTTTTTTCAACAATCTTTTCCACAGGTACCTCAACTATTTTCTCAACAATCTTTTCCACTTCAGTAACTTCACCCGTACCTATTGGTGTTGCACCAAACTTTTCAACTGTGTATCCTTGTTGAACCATTTTAATAATAAATTCGTCTACGTTTGAGATATCGTTCATTCTACAATACTCCCAAACCTCATCCTTTAATTTTTTAGGGATTTCCATTAACTATTAGTTAGATACTCTCTTTGGTTTTCTATGTCCTCCAAAGAATTTATTTTAAATACGTAGTAACCATATTCAGTATCAATATTATGTTCTGTATAATCTAAATGTTCTACATCCCATATTAGATATCCATGATCACTAACTCTTTCACCAAAATCTTGTTGTATGAAACTACCACAATAAGTAATATTTACACCTTTTCTAACAAAATTTTGTCTATGGTGTATATCTCCCATAATAACCGCATCACAACCATCAAATTGTTCTAATTCAGCTTGTTCCTCAAATTCGAAACCTACTGATGTTATTGCCCCATTAACAGGTGCGTGAAATAAACCAATATATTTTTTGTCTTTACCGTATTTTTTTCTAGCTTCAATAATATTAGGTTTTTGATTCTCTTCAAATATAGAATAAACACACCATACAATATTATCATCTAAATAACATTTACTATCTTTAAAATAAGAAACATTATCACTATATGTTCTTTTTTCTATCACAGGTGTAAGTGAATCTATTCTATCTTTATTATTCTCTAATAAATCGTGATTACCTGCAATAATAATGACAGGACAAATTTTAGTACAATCATCTAAGAAATTACTAACTAATACAGATAACTCATTCGAAATTGTAATCTTTTGGTGAACAATGTCACCCGCAATAACTATTCTAACTTCATTATAGTTGAGGTTATTTTCTTCTACGTAATTACTTACTTCTTCAATAAACTTTTGACAAACTATTTCAGACTCATCTAATCTTTTATACGTTCTAAAATGTAAGTCTGCAATGTGAAACAACTTTTTTATCATAATATAAATATAGGTATTTTTTTAGAGAAAGACAATTTTATTGTAAAAGTTTCTCTTTTCTCTCACTTAGTAATAGTTCAAACATATCATCAACATAGTTGGTATAGTCTTCACAATTAATTACTTTATAGTTTGGATTCTCTTCATTGAACCATACTAAATGGCAACTACCCAGTTTTAAATTAGTATTTCTTTCAATGATTTTTTTGTAGATTGACAACTGTAATGAATAAGTATTAAACTCACAATCATCTAACATCCACAACATATCTTTCATTTTATTACCAAAATCATTTTTCATACGTAACTTTGTATTGGTTTTCCAATCCCATATCTGAAGACACTGATGTCTCTCATTCCAAAATAATTGATCTACCATACCACATAACATTAAATCACTATCACCTACAACCAATTCAGATTTTACTGGTATAAGTTTACCCTTTCCCACTGTATCCTCATAAAAATTATGAAAATGTTCTTTCATTGTTGCATATGTTTCAGAAATTTCCTCAAACTTTAAACCTTCGGGACTTACGTTTGGCTCAGGTTTTATCTTATTGTTAAGATAATTTTCTATATAATCGTGTAAAGTAGAACCTTCATAAGTTGCATGATGGTTTTTATATAACCATTTTTTATTTACATCTTCTTCAGTAATACATTCATTCGGTGGTTTTGGTTTAGAGTAATCAGGTCTACCATATCTATCATCTTCCATAGGGTAGAAGTTTTGTTTATGTGCGTATCTATCTGCCATACTTTTAGCCTCATATATATGACCTTGTTTCTCCGCCCATTTATCAGGTTTTAAAATACCATCTTCAAAATCATTAACAAATCTATGTATAAATCCTGTACAACTTATTGTCTGTACCCCATCTATATAGTATTTGTGTGGTTCATCATAATATTTTATATGATTAAATTTAGATAACTCTTTAATTATATCCATTTTTACACTATTTATTATTAAGTATAATGATTTTTTCTTAAAAAGACAAATTATGAACATATTATATAATAAAAAATATATCCAAAAAGTTTGTGGGGTAGTTTACAGGCAAATAATAAAAAAAGAAAATATAGATATAATCAAAATGGCAGATGACTTGAGTACTTACGAGTATATATTTGGTTTCTTAAAAAAATCTTTTGGTCATGATTATGGAGGTACTGATTTTCTTTATGCCTGCACATATGTAAACATTCAAAAATGGGGGGATAAAATTTTAACTATTGATCCCGAACAAATAACTATAGTTCCCAAACAAAAATTTAAAGCACATTCAACTCATTACTCACAAGTTAGGGTTGATGAATTTTATTCTAATGCCACATATATGGATATTATGTTAGAATATCATATACGTAATTTTAATATTGATCCAGATGATGAAGAACAAGATACAACAGATACTTGGGACTGGACTATTAAGGTGGGGGTAGATAAAGATTTTAATTGGTGATGAAAAATTTAATTAGGAGAATATTAAAAGAGGACTTAGAGTATTGGAGTGTATCTAATGCTTCACCTAATAGTGATGAATATGAAATGGGTATTGTAGAAGATGTTCCTATTTACAAAGACCATAACTTAGGTAAGAAAATGTATGAAAGGTTAAGAAAATCATTTCCTATGACACCCGAATACGTTCTTAAAGATTTTTTCTATAATAATATTGTTAATGAATTTGAGACTATAGAAAAAGAATTCTATGGTGATCCATTATTATTCGCCAGAGGTTATTGGGGTGAGTTTTTAAAGGGACCTTGGAAATTACAAATTTTAAATGTTAACCCTGAAGACTTTGATGAAAGAACATTAAACGCATTCTCAGAAAGGGACTTTGGTAATGTAAACACTTACCAAGTACCTGATGATGAAGAAAGAACTCAAACACAAAGGGATATCGCTAAGGGTGATGGTACTAACGAACCTGTTATAGTAGAAAAAAAACCCGATGGTAAGTATGAACTTATAGAAGGTTGGCATCGTACAATGTCCATTTTACTATTGGGTGATAATGGTGAAGATTTAAAAAATTGGGATAAGGTTAAAATTCGAGCTTTCGTCAGAGATTTATCTAAATTACCTAAATAAATCTCCCGTATATTCTTCCACCTTCCATTTAGGTTTTGAATCTCCGTACATCTTATAAATGTGACTATTCTCCGCCCACCCTCTATTGTGGTCAGTCTGTATCTTATCTTTATATTTAACCGCCTCGCCTCTGTTATCAAAAATAAGTGGTTTAATTCTACCCCTATGTTCAATGTTTAATTTATATGGGATATGTGATTCCCATATATCACTCAAATCAGTTGTATCTTCATTAATTAAATCAAAAGAATCCCACTTTCGATTTCTTTCTACTACTATATATTTTTTGTTATTACCCATTTTTTAATCGTCTAATTTTGTGGAGAACAATATTGGTATTAGTAATACCAATATCACTATAATAATTTCTATCATCCTACTAAATTTTTTTTAAAATTTTCCAAATAACTTTCTATATTCTTCTTCCCAACAGGGTTCGCAGAATGTACTAAATATGTTGGTATGTCTTCACCCTTATCTAAACAAAATTCACACAACCATCTACAGGCATCGTACCCAGTCTTTTCTTCTAAATTTTCATAATCTATATCACCCTCTTGATTTTCTGGTAGATATGCATCGTATGATAAATCATGATCGAAAGAAATGTATGTAGGTAAACCAAATTTATTAATTGCATCAATAAACTGGTAATAATCTCTTACAATAACCCAATCTTTGTCGTTCTCATAAAGTGGGTTAACTGTTAATCTAAATACATCGTAAGGATTTCTAATATCGTCTAAAAATAATTTCATAATACAAATATAAAATAAATTTTTAACTATAACAAACTTTCTTTGATTTTTTTTGCAGTAGATAAAACATTTACCACACCTTTTTTACCTAACTTTTGGTTAACATCTGATATGTCATACCCTTTTGGTAGTTTTATTATAAACACTCTACCGATTAATTTAGTAGAATTTAATTTTTTATATAACTTAATTGCGTCAGTATATGCGTCAGAATCTAAAAGTATTATTACTTTACATTCAGCTTTACTTACTAATTTAGAAAATAAGTCATCACTCATTACCTTACCCAACATAGGTATACTGTTAGGTACTACTATATGATCAAATACTCCCTCCACAATAAAAATGTTTGAATCCCAATTAACTTTACCTTCATTAAATATTATTTCTGTCTTAGGTATTTCAGGATTCTTATATTTTAATTTAGTGTAATTTTCATAACTTCTACCCAAATAATAGTTAACATCATTATGAATATCATAGGAAGGAAATAGTACCCTATTTGAATAATCACCTTTTTCACAATAACCAATATTATACTTTTCTATAGTATCCGTATCAATATTTCTTTTGGTTAAGTATTCTAACGCCTTTTTATATTCTATACTATTACATTCTTCAGATAAAGGTATAAAGTCTTTTGGTAATCCTTTTATCTCTTTCTTTTCTTTCTTTTTAAGTTCTATGTTTGGATTTACTAACCTATATTTTTTTAAATCACTTTTACTACCGTAATTCCTAATTAACTTATAAATTGTACCTTGTGTTTCATGTGTTTCTGAACAAGCCCAACATTTATACACATGATACCCATAGTTGACTTCTAAGTTACCTTTACCATCTCCCTTATCCAAACCCTTTATTTCGTGAGAACAAACGGGACAATCAAAAGAAATCTGTCCTTTGTTTTCATAATGGTTTTTAGGTTCACCTAAAATACCTTCTAATATTTCAACTATCAATTCTGACATTACACATCCTTGTTTTTGTTTAATAAGTTAATTCTAAAGTAAACTTTAGAAAGTAAAAACTAAAGCATCTGTATTCTACGTGTAGGTTAAATGTTGGTATAAAATACCAATCATCTTTTGCCCACCAATTTATGTTAATCTCTTTCATCTTTGTTTTTGGTTTATAGAGAATCGTTAAAGTCTTTTAAAGCGGAAATAAAGGCTATTCCCATAATTATCAATCCTATTATAAATATTATTGTAATCATCTTTGTTTTGGTTTAATCTTATCTTCTATTTTTTTGTCTATAGCTCTCAAATAATGGCTTTGATCATTAACAATTCTTTTTATTTCTGTTATGTCTTCCCACATATCTTCTTGATCCCATTTTATAATGAGAAGAATAATAAGATTTATTAGTACTAAACCAATTATTATTAATATTTCTGCAATCATTTCTTTTTGTTTTTTAATTCTTTAATCTTTTTTCTTACTTGGTATTCTTTTGCAAGTAAACTATCGGACATAGTACCATCAAACCAAGGGTTGTTTTGTAATTCTAAGATAGTTTCTAATACTTTCTCAAAATCTTCTAATGTTTTAGGCGGTTGTATTATAGGCATTTCTTTAATTTTTTTAATACTTTATTACTCATTTTTGTTTTGGTTTAATAATACAAATATACAAAAGTTTTCCAAAGAAACAAATTTTTAGGTAAAAAAAATATCGACCCTTTCAGATCGATATTTAAAATTTAACTAATAAATAAGTTTATGTCCACTTATCTTCTTTTCTCATCTGTCCTAAAACACATGCATATGCATCAGTCATATCAAAGTTCTCTTTAGATAGTCTTTGGTGTTTATCGTAAACCCAAACAATCTGTGGTTCTCTTTCATTAACCTTTTCCCAAATAATCTGTTTCTTATCAACATCGAATGAGTGTCCTCCAAATAAAACAGGTTGTTTTCTTTCAATTTCTTTTTCTGTATAAGGTTCCCCTTTTTTATTTATTTTACGAATTTCCATTAATTCTGGAAATGCGAACTTTCTAGCGTCATACGATGAAATAAATTCAGGTATAATATTTAAAACTTCATAAACTGATCTACATATCATCCCATTAAATCTCAATAGTGTTGCCACAGTATTAACATTGTTAGAACGAACTAATGGTTCCTCAATTATAACTCTATCTATTTCAATATCACTATATTTTTCTAAAAATTCGTTTTGGAAAATCTGAGCTTTCTTAATTAATAACTCAATATTGTCTTTAGGTTTTGGTTTAACCTTTGGTGTAATGTGTGTTAACATTTGTAACTTACCACTATCTCCTTTGTCTTCAAATAACGATATACCTATCGTTTTAGTTGAGACATCTAATCCCAATATCCTACTCATAAAAAACTTTTTTACCTCTCTATTATATGACTATCTGTACATCAAATACAACAAAGTCATTCTTCTTTTTAACTATATGTCTATCTGTTTTACCAATTGCTAAAACAGTTCCTGAGACATCTGTAATCGCAACTTCACTAATTCTAACATCATCACTAATATTTAGAGTTTCATTTTGTGAATTATAAAACTCACCTCTAGCTGCAATACATACAATGTTTTGAACTAAGTCTTTTTGTATACTATCTACAACACAATTATAACTTCCACCAGTATAATAGTAAAGTCCTAATCCATTATTTGTTGTAGTAGTCTCTACATCACCACTAAAATTAGTTGCAACATTTTCAACAATAGTTTGATCCGTTATAGCAAAAATACCTTTATCTAAATAAATTACACCCGCAATTTTATCCGCATTTATTCCTGTTGAGGGAACACCCTGCACATTAACTAACTCTTTCCTATTTAAACTAAAAGGTTTAAATGTATCATATCCTGTTGACCAACTTTTATTGGTATCATTATTTGGTTTCTGAATTTCGTCTGAAACTAAATACGAAACATTAATTGTTCTTTTAAATAATGATTTTGGGTAACTACTTCTATCAATATAATCGGAGTCTAAGTCTGTCTTTGGTATAGTTGTGTTTGGAAAGGTACTATAAATATTATATGTTGTTATTCCTGTACCAGTACCCCCACTAGTAAATCCAGTAAATACAGGAATAGATAATTTAACACTTTTACCATCTATTATCTCCCCATATTTATCATTATCTATTACACCCATCAAAACTTTACTAACACCTAAACCACTAAAAGGTGTATCTGACCAACCACCATTTTGTGATGTAGTACCAGTAAAAACATTTACGTCTACCTTTTTAATTGGTAATGATAAACTTTTAAAATAATTTGTATTTTGATTGTTTGTAATAGTTTTATCTATTTGTAAATAACTTAAAGATTCACCACTAACAGTATTTTCACCAACCAATTTTATTTCACTATTTATTTTAGATGAATTTATTTCTACTGATTTTTTTGTTGTTGGTGGTACTGTTAAAAATAATTTACTACCAACACCTACATTTTGATATATATTATCATTTGTTAAACTATTAGCACCTAAATTACCACTATTGGTTGGTACTCTTCCTGTTGTCAAATTCTCACTAGTATTGTAATTTGCGTCAGAATCACCTAACACAAAATGAGAGAAGATTGTATTACTATTGGTTAATAACCTCTCTCTACCAATATCAGTTAATCTCGCTCTTATTGTTACTGTAGTTGCACTATCTATAAATCCCATTTTTTATTTTTTAAAAGTCTATTGTTAATTCTATCGATGCAGTAGTCGAGTTTCCTAATCTAATAGGTCTAGACAATTTACCAACCAATACTAAATTATCATTATTATCTAATATACCAACCTCACTAACATACCTATCCAACCCAAAATCGTATGTGGTATTACTACTAGATGATATAGATGCCCCATCAACATTTATATTAAATAAAGACTTATAGATTGTTGCTGATATATAAGTCCTTAAATTACCATAAAATAATCTTTCATCTCCAAAAGTCATTTTACCATAGTATTCTGCGTTTGACATATCTAATTCTTCACCCAAATTAAATTGTGTACCACCAGTATATAAATTGCCTGTTAATAAAAATCCTGTCGTATTCGGGTTTTGATTTTCTAAAAGTAATGGGTTAATTGTCTCACCACTGTTACCTGTAATATTAGTAGAAGTAAAATCTATAACTTTCCAATCTGAAGGTGTCGGTCTATTTTGTGTATCTCTGTTAATCACTTGTGCTAACACTTTAAATGTATCTGCAAAATAACCATAACCATCATAATTAGAATCTTCTCTTTTTCTCATATATGGTAGATGATCTACATTATCTATTCTAAATTGTACATCTTTATCAGTACCAGTTTTATTGTCTATAACAGTATATCTTTGACAAGGTAGTATTGGTGTAGTCACTGTAGTTGTACCTGTTGTTC
>Ga0315331_10001770_pt1 | contig 16316 bp, 12 predicted proteins | sample M160m34915metaG_FD_203456 | JGI IMG/M metagenome (GOLD analysis project Ga0315331, IMG submission 203456) | Ammonia-oxidizing marine archaeal communities from Monterey Bay, California, United States - M1 60m 34915 | ecosystem: Environmental > Aquatic > Marine > Intertidal zone | place: USA...
GAACAAATACAAGGATCTGGTTCTGGAGGTAGAGTCACTAAAAAAGACATGCTTTTATTTATTAAATCAAAAGCTAATCCTTCAAAAAACGTTGTTACACAACATCCAAACGCTAACATACAAAAAGCTATTGTTCCTATTCACAACACCCCAAATGTACCCATTGGTAGTAATGATGAAATTATTCAGATGGACAGAATGAGAAAGCTCATTGCTGATCACATGGTAATGTCTAAGCATGTTGCACCACACGTCACCTCATTTGTGGAAGCCGATGTAACAAATATAGTTATGTGGCGAAATAAAATGAAAAATGAATTTTTAAAAAGAGAAGGTGAAAAACTAACTTTTACACCAATTTTCATGGAAGCAATTATAAAAGCATTAAAGGATATGCCTAACGTTAATTCCATGATTAATGGCGATCAAATAATCATTAAAAAAGATTTAAACCTTGGAATGGCAACTGCCCTTCCTTCTGGAAACTTAATTGTTCCTGTTATTCACAATGCTGATCAATATAATCTAGTTGGTCTTGCGAAAAAAGTAAATGATTTAGCAAATAGAGCTAGGTTAAATAAATTAACACCTGATGAAATTCAAGGTGGAACTTACACAGTAACTAATGTTGGAACATTTGGAAATGTAATGGGAACTCCAATAATTAATCAACCACAAAGTGCAATTTTAGCAGTAGGAGCTATAAGAAAAAAACCAGCTGTTATAGAAACTCCTTTAGGTGACACCATTGGAATAAGACACATGATGTTTTTATCTCACTCTTATGACCATAGAAACATTGATGGAGCTATGGGTGGAAGCTTTGTGAAAAAAGTTGCTGATTATTTAGAAAGTTTTGATTTGAATCGTGAAATTTAAATTTAAAATGTTTTAATTTAAAATTAATTACCTAATATGAACATTCGATTTCTTTTTATTCTTAGCCTTTGTACATGGTCATCATTCTTTTATTCTCAAGAACAAGAAAGTGACAAAGCATCTTTTAGAGAAAAATTTGAAGCTGCAAACTCACTAATGGAAGATAATCTTTTTGAGTTTGCTAAAGAAATTTGGTTAGAATTAGTAAAAGAAGAACCTGAGAACTCAAATGTAAATTACAAAACTGGTTATTGCTTACTTAAGTCTGCTAACAATAAAAAAGAAGCCTTTGAATATTTAAATTTTGCTAAAAGTAACATAATTGAAAGGTATAGTCCATTAGACCATTCCGTTAAAGATTCCCCTGTTGAAGTTTTATATTACTTAGGAAAGTCATTTCATTTAAATTATGAACCTGATTCAGCTTTAAAATACTTTAATAAATTTATTGAACTTTCAAGTAAAAAACATTTTTTAAAAGAAATGGTTTTTCATGACATTAAACAATGTGAAATTGCCACCAAACAACTTTTAAAGCCTAAAAATTACAGACTAGAAAACATAGGAGGTGAAATAAATAGCTCTTATTCTGACTTTAGTCCTGTTATTACTGCAGATGAAAGTGCGATATTTTTTACTTCTAGAAGGTTAAGAACAGATACTAATCAGGTTTCAAATGAAGGCATATACAGCCCTCAAGATGGAAAACATTTTGAAGATGTATATGTTTCATATAAAAACTTCAAAACCAACAAATGGGACACGCCAGAATTGGCAGATTTTAATAGACCTACAAGTAATCAAGCTTCTGTAAGTGTTTCTGCTGATGGACAATTCTTATACTTCTATAAAGATGATAACCAAGGAAATGGAGACTTATATATATCTGAAAGAGATGATATAAATTACGGTTCCCCAAGAAAATTAGATGCCATTAATTCAGATGCTTGGGAAACACATGTAACCACATCAATTGATGGAAACACCATGTATTTCGTTAGTGATAGAGATGGTGGTTATGGAGGGAGAGATATCTATAGGCTTGTTAAATTACCGAACGGTGAATGGTCTCAAGCATATAACATCGGCCCTCCAATAAATACTCCATTTGATGAAGACTCTCCGTTTCTTCATCCCAATGGTAAAACATTTTATTTCAGTTCAAATGGTGAAGAAAGCATGGGAGGTTTTGATATTTTCCATAGTGAACTAAATGAAGAAGGAAAATGGACACTTCCTGTAAATATGGGTTATCCCTTAAATACAGTTGAAGATGATCTATATTTCACAACTAATGCAGATGGTAAAAATGGATACTATGCGTCTTCTCATGAAGGAGGATATGGAGAAAAAGATATTTATAAAGTTTTGCTTGAAGATAAAGAGTCAGAGCCATTAGCTATATTAAAAGGATATATTGATCCAGGAAATCTGGAACAAATTCCTGCTGGAATTGTAATATGGGTTTATGATTTGACTGATGGAGCTGATAATTTGTTACAATATACTCCTAACAGAAGAAATGGGTCCTATGTTTTTAGTCTTATTCCTTGTCATGAATATTTAGTAGAATACACTCAAAATGAAGAAATATTTTACAGTACAGAATTTAAACTTCCTTGTGAAGCTAATTACCAAGAAATTAATAAAGTTATTACAATAGGAGGTATTCCACTTTCTGAAGAAGATTCAATAGCTAGTATCGATCAAAACAATACTACAACAAATACTGAAAGTGACACAAATACTGAAAGTGACACTCAAACAACTATAGCCCCAGTTAATTTTCAAATATTTTATGGCTATAATGAAAAAGGAATTTCAAATGAGCAAGAAAATTTTAATGCTTTCGTTGATGGAATTAATGAAATTATTACTAGAAATGGTAATGTTCAAATAGAATTAGAAGGAAGTGCATCATCTGTCCCAACTAAAACATACAAGAGTAATAAAAACCTAGCTAATCAACGTACAATAAATGCCAAACAGTTGTTGAGTGACCGTTTAGTAAAACTTGGAGTAGACATCAGTAAATTTAAAATTGTTTCTGAAAATTCATTAGTGCAAGGGCCCAAATACAAAGGAGACTACCTTAATAAAGAAAAATATGCTAAATATCAGTATATTAAAATAACAGCCTTTTAAGAGACACATTTACAGAGGCTTTAACTCTTCAAATGCTAAATTTGAAAAAGTTGTGTATCATATTATTTTTAAACACTCTATTCATTGGATTTGCTAATGGACAAACATTAAGCGAAGCTAAAAACAATTTTAAATTAAAAAATTACGCTAGTGCGCTTATTAACTATAGACTATACTTAATAGATAATCCAGAAGATAAAATTGCAATTAAAAACATAGGGTTGTGCTACTTTTATTCTGATCTAGATAAAACTAAATCAATAAAATATTTTAAACAATGTATTTCATTTCCAAAATATGATAAAGAAATATTATACTATTTAACTAAAGCATATATCTACGATCAAAATTTTGAAAAAGCACTTGAAATTCTTGAAAAATACAAACTAAAACCCGGAAAGTATAGGTCCGAAATACCAGCTTTATACAATCAAATTAATTTCTCACAAAACGCCATTACTAATTCAGTTAATGTAACTGTAGAAAACTTAGGAAACAAAGTAAATACTAGCTCATCAGAAACAAATCCATACATAGATAAAAAAGAGCAAAGATTAGTGTTCACATCAAATAGGAATGGGAATAAAGGAGTAATTGGAACAAATGGTTCCTTTATGCTTGATGTTTATACAAATAATTTCAGTGGCTTTAATTTCACAAAGTCTAAAAACTGCAAATCACTAAATTCAAATCTAAATGAAGAAACTACAGGCATAAAAGATGATGGAAGTTATATATATGTTTCATATAATACTGGCGATTTAAAAAAAGCAACAGATTTATTTAAATCTAAAAAAAGAGGAAGCACTTATAAAAAAAAACAAATTTTAAAAGAGGGGTTAAATGAACTCAAAAGTTTCGAAAGCTCTGGAACATTTAATCAAAATGAAGACGTCATCTATTTTTCAAGCAATAGAAACGAAGGAAGCGGAAAAAATGACATTTATATCATGAAAAAACTTCCTAATGGAAATTGGAGTCTTCCTGAAAATATAAAAGAAATAAACACAGATTTAGACGAAGAGTTTCCCTATTACAATTCTTTTGATAGCACACTATATTTCAGTTCAAACGGACTTCCTGGGATGGGGGGATTTGATCTTTTTAAAACCAAATGGAACCCAATAAACAAATCATGGTCTGAACCACAAAACCTGGGCTTCCCCATAAATTCAGCTTATAATGAAAAAACCATTTGTTTTGGAAGAGAAAATAAACATGCATATATTTCATCGGTTAGAAAAGGAGGTTTAGGAGGTTACGACATTTACCGATTAAATTTTGAAACCGTAGAAATTAAACCCGTACTTTATTTGATATCTGTAAAGGAAGATTCATCTTTAATTAAACTTGATTCAGCTGTTATAGAAATACTAAATTTAGACAATAAAATTCTGGGGAAATATAAATCAAATAAAAACAGTAGAATTCATACAGTTATACTTCAACCAGGAAATTATAAAATTAAAATTACAGCAAATGGATATGAAGAAATCTTCAGAAAGTTTAATGTTTCTACATTTGCTTATGATAAAGAAACCATTAGGATAAACTACCTTTTAAAAAAATTAGAATGAACCTCAAACTTGAAAAACCTTTAGCGTTCCTAGATTTAGAAACAACTGGAGTCAATGTCTCAAAAGACAAAATTGTTGAAATAGCTATTATAAAAATAAACCCTGACTCTTCTAAAGAAGAGTATAACAAAAGAATAAATCCTGAAATACCTATTCCAATAGAGACCTCTGAGATTCATGGAATATATGATTTTGATGTGATTAATTCACCAAACTTTAAAGCTGTTTCAAGTGAAATAGAAGACTTCATTAAAGGTTGTGATCTTGGTGGCTTTAATTCAAATAAATTTGACATACCTCTTCTAGTAGAAGAATTTTACCGTTGCAACATTGACATAAAAATTGAAGAACGAAAATTAATAGATGTTCAGAATATTTTCCACAAAATGGAACAACGTACATTAGTAGCTGCATACCAATTTTATTGTAATAAAGATTTAACAAATGCTCATAGTGCACTGGCTGATACAGCTGCAACTTTAGCTGTTTTTATGGCTCAATTAGAAAAGTATGAAAATCTTGAAAATAACATTGATTTTCTACACGATTTTTCAATTCAGGGTTTAAAGACACTCGATTTCGCTAAAAGAATTGCTATTGACAAAGAAAACAACTATTTAATAAATTTTGGAAAGCACAAAGGGAAAAAAGTTATCGATGTTTTCAAAAGTGAACCTAGCTATTACTCTTGGATACAATCTGGCGACTTCACCACAAATACTAAGTTGTGCTTCAAGAAAATTTGGAATGAATTTAAAACACAAAAAGTATGAAAATAATTTGTATTGGAAGGAATTATATCGATCATGCAATAGAATTAAATAACCCAGTTCCATCAGAACCATTATTCTTCTTAAAACCAGACTCTGCAATACTTCCTAAAAGAAATCCTTTTTACATTCCTAACTTCACCAAAAACATTCATTACGAAGTAGAATTAATTATTAAGGTTAGTAAATTGGGGAAAAACATAAAAGAAAATTTTGCAAACACCTACTATAATGAAATTGGATTAGGTATAGATTTTACTGCAAGAGATATTCAAGATCAATGCAAAGAAAAAGGTCATCCTTGGGAAATTGCTAAAGCATTTGATCAGTCTGCTGTTGTTTCAGCAAATTTTATTGACAAACAAAATTTAGATACCAATAATATAAATTTCTCATTGAAAAAGAACGGATCAATTGTTCAAGAAGGAAATTCGTCAAATATGTTATTTAATTTTGATCAAATAATAGCACATATTTCAAAATTTATGACCATTAAAATTGGTGACCTTATTTTCACTGGAACTCCTGCGGGTGTTGGAAAAGTTAATATTGGAGATGAATTGATTGGATATCTAGAAAACGAGCAAGCTTTTAAAACTAAGATTAAATAATTATTTTGATTTTACAGCTTTAATAACTTCGTTATCTACAGTTATCAAATAAATGCCTAAGGCTAATTCATTGGCCTGAAAAATTCTGAGTTTATTTATACCCTTTTTAACATTAAGACCCCTGTTATGAAAAATTTTCCCAGAAATAGAATGCATTTTAATTTGTATTTCCTTGTCGGAATCAGATTTGTACAATACAATTAATTCTTCAGTAAAAGGATTAGGGTATACATTTAAAATTTTTGTTTTACTAAATAATTCCTCATAATTTGAATTATCTAAAAGCAATTGATGAATATTAGGAATCCCATAACCCATTAAAGAATCTGGTTGCCCATATAAATGAGAATATTCTTCTAGTAAATGAATTAATTCAAAATTTGACAATTCTGGCATTGCTTCCCATAAAGCAGCCACCATACCTGTCATCATTGGAGCACTAAAAGAAGTTCCATTACCTTGATCTGCAAAGCTAGATCCTGGTGGAATATAATAGGTGTTCCATCCAACAGACATTACATTGGGCTTAATATCTCCATCAAAAGAAGGTCCCTGACTACTAAAAGGTGCTCTTAATCCATTTGAATCAACAGCACCAACAGTTAATCCCAAATCTGCATCTGCAGGAGTTGAAATATATTTCCAAGAATTAGCACCTGAATTACCCGCAGAAGTAACACAAAGAACGCCTTTGCTAGCAGCAATATTCAGACCTCTTGCAGCAATCGTTGTGTGTCCATTCATATCAGAATAAGAATGATTAGTTGTAGAATCATCAAATGTTGTATAACCTAAAGATGTGTTAATAATGTCAACACCTGCAGAATCTGCATATTCAGCAGCGACTACCCAATAATATTCCTCTGTAATTGTCTCAGAAAAAACATCTTCAGAAATAAGTAAATGAAAACTAGCTTTTGTAGCAGATCCTATATAATATTCAGGATCATAACCAGCAATAATTGACAAAACTGCCTCACCATGGTAGTGATCTTCATACACACTACTTTCTTTTCTAACAAAATCATAAGTTGATAAAATTCTATTTTCATTAAAAAGATGTTCTAAAGCAGGCGTTTGATCAACTTTTTTAAATCCTGCATCTAAAATTGCAATGTGTTTTCCTTGCCCATTGAAACCAAGATTTTGAACAACATCTGAACCGTGTAAATGATGCTGCATATAAGTTAATCCAAACGGAAAATAGGGTGTGTTTTCAATTGAGAGTATAGTTGATTTACTTGAAAACTCTTGATCAAATTTATTATCAACTGATGACTTCAAATTAGCTTTCAACCTGTCTAAAGATTCTACAAAAGTAAAATTCACAATGCTATCCAAAGCCAATGTATCTTGGGTCTTAACAATTATTCCATTCATCCATTTTGATGTTGCCCAAAGTTCAAAGTTACCAGCAGCTAAAACAGCTTGAACATATAATTGAGAAACAGGAAGATCTGAAGAATCTAATAGAATAGCTTGTTTTTCTCTTCTTAAAATTGCTCTTTCAGACAAATAATCCAAAGGGTTATTCAGTGTATAATTAGTATTAATTTTATTAGTGAATCCTATCCAATATCTTGGAATTGTATCTTGAGAAAAAATTGTAGCAGTACATAGTAATAGAAACAAAATTGAGCATCTAATCATAGACTATAATTTATAACTGTCATTTCCAACTCTCTACCTTCATTTATGCTTAAAATATTATAAAGGTTAATGCTAAGGTTAATGTCTTTCTTATAAATCAAACCAACATTTTTAGCGTAAACTTCATAAGCATTTTGATAATCTACGGCAGTATATAAATCTTTCTGGAGTACAGTAACCGTACTGTCAAAAAATAATGAGCTAAGCTCATAGGGTTCATGAATACTATCATAAGTATACTCACAAAAAAGCTGATCATTATATGCATTACCGTTCCAATACTCTCCGTATTTAATGGGGAAAACTAGCTTAGTAAATCTAATGTTTTCTTCTACTTTTTCTGCAGTAGTTGAAGTTACTTTTTCTTGCCAAATGTCTTTAATAACGTAATCGTCATTTATATTAAACTTCCATAAACGTTCAACTCTTTGAGCCAATTCTCCTTCATTGTCATAAAAAGTATTTGTTTTTCTTTCTTTTAAAAAATAATTCAATGTGTCACTTCCTAAGGATGTGTGAACAATATCAATCACATCATATTCCACCCATGTATCTAAGGTTATCGGATAATAATTGTAATAAAAATCTGGTAGCTCGTTAGTTGGCTTAAGACAACTTGAGCTGGCAAAACAAATAAATAATATAACAACTAATTTATTCAATTTTGGATTTAATTTTACTCTCTTTTCTTTGTTGAAGATACAACTCTAATTCTTTCCCTTCTAATACATTATCATTTCTAAAATGAGCTTCTTTTTTGACTGAACCATCTTCATTGTAATAAGTCCACAATCCGTTTTTTTCACCGGCTTTATAAAAGCCTCTTATATCTGTTTGTCCGTTAGAAAAGTAATAGAACACCTCTCCTTGTTTGTATCCCTTTTTACATTTACCCTTAGCTTTAAGGTGTCCACTTTCATAGTAATGCTCCCAAGAACCGTGTTTTAAACCTTCATTATAATTATACATTTCCATAATTTTAATCTGCTCCTTATTAACCTCTACTGGATAATATAAAAACTGCTTACCATGTATTTTACCCTCTACATAATCTTCAGAATTTAACAATTCATTTCTTTCACTAAACACATACCAAACACTATCTTTTTGCTGATTTAAATACTTGCCAACAGACATAATATTTCCATTTTCATGGTACATGGTAACATAGGCTTTGTTTTCAGAAAATTTCATTATGGCAGATAAGATACCGGTTGGATAGTAATATTTAAATAATCCTGAAGGCTTATTATCTTTAAAAGAACCTGTATACCTTATGGCTTGAGAGTTTTCATGTTTAACTTTCCAAATGCCTTGTTTTAATCCATTCGCATCAGTGAAGTTGTCCAGGCTTCTAGTCTGTGCAAACATATTGAAAGGAAGCGTTAATAGAATTATTATTAAAATTCTCATCAATTGAAATTATTAATTTTTAATACGATTGTTAATATTGTTTACCAAATTCTAGCAATTTTGTTCGGTTTTTGACGCATTTTATCACCTTCTTTAACGTTGAATGCATCAAAAAATTCTGGCATATTTGAAAGTGTTCCATTAACACGGTATTTCCCTGGAGAATGCGGATCACTTTTAATTCTTGCTTCTAGAGCATTATCCCTTATTGTATTTTTCCATACATGAGCAAATGCTATAAAAAACCGTTGCTCTGGTGTATATCCTTTAATCACCGACTTTTCTTTTCCCTCCAATGATTTCATAAATGCATAGTAAGCTATGGTAAGACCACCTAAATCTGCAATGTTCTCCCCTAATGTTAGTTTACCATTCACAAAAACGTTTTCTAAAGCTTCAAAGGAATTATATTGATCTACTAATTTTTGTGTTTTGGCATCAAATTTATTTTTGTCTTCTTCTGTCCACCAGTTTACCATTCTACCATCAGCACTAAATTTAGCTCCATTATCATCAAAACCATGTGTAAGCTCATGACCAATAACTGCACCCATTCTTGCATAATTAACAGCATCTTCATATTGTTCACTAAAAAATGGCTGTTGCATAATTCCTGCAGGAAAAACTATTTCGTTTAATAGTGGATTATAATAAGCATTTACAATTTGAGGAAACATAGACCATTTTTTTCTATCTATGGGTTCACCCAACTTATTTATGTTTTTAGCAACCTCAAATTTTCTGCAATTCATTTTATTGTCATAATAACTGTCTTTTGAAATTAAAACTGAGCTGAAATCTTCCCACTCATCAGGAAAACCAAGTTTTCTTGAAAAAGAAGCTAATTTTTCTTTCGCTTTTATTTTTGTTTCCTTAGACATCCAATCTAAATCATTTATACGTTCATCAAAGACAATTGTAATGTTATCAACCATTACATTCACCATGTCTTTTGCTGTTTGACTGAAATTATTTTCTACAAATGCCTGACCTAAAGCCTCACCAATTGCTGAAGAGGTAACAGCACTAATCCCTTGTTTCCAAAGTGGCTTCATTTTCTTAGTTCCTCTAAGAGTCGTATTGTAAAATCCAAAATTTAATCTTTTACATTCCATTGTTAGGGCACTAGAAGTTGACCTAAAAAGATTCCATTTAAAATAAATTTTCCAATCTTCAACTGGAATCTCATTGAACATTACATTTAAATTTTGGAAGAACTCAGGTTGTCCAACAATCACTGTGTCTTCATTCTCTATTCCTCTTCCAGAAAGAAAATCATCCCAGTTAATTGCAGGACACAAAGCGTTTAATTCAGCAATAGTCATTGGATTATATTGCTTTTCAACCTCTCTAAGTTCAACTGGTGACTTACTTGCTTTGGCCAATCTTTCTTCTATTTGATACACATTAGCTAAAGTTTTAGAATCAGCTATTTCACCAACTCTAAACATTTCTTTCATGTAATTTTTGTAGCTATCTCTAATTTTAATTGACCTATCATCTTCTTTAAAGTAATAATCTCTATTTGGCAAGCCTAGCCCACCTTGATATAAATGAACTCTATATATAGAATTATTTTTTTTATCCTGTGAAACATAAAGACCAAAAGCATTGGAAATACCTAAGTTTTGTAAGCTGACAACTATATTTTGAAGCTCTTTCTTGTTAAGAGCACCATCTATAAGCTCATAGTAGTTAGTAGCTGGTTGAATCCCTAACTCATTCCTTCGAGAAGTATCCATAAAAGATTGATAAAAATCACCTATTAATTGATTAGCTCCTTCATTTTTAGCATTTTCATTGGCTGCAGATTCTAAAATTTTGTTTAAAACGACATTGTTTTCTTCTGAAAGTTGATTAAAACTACTCCACCGACTTTCTTCTTCAGGGACTGGATTATTTTTCATCCAAGTTCCAGTAGCAAATTGATAAAAATCAGCTGCAGGAGAATTAGATAAATCCATGTATTCAAATTCTAAGGTCCTTAGTTTATTATTTGATTGAGAACTCACAAAAATATTTAGTAAAATAAAGCTTATAAATAAAATATTTCTTATCATGTTTTTAATTTTAAATTCATTTCTATGTGAGGAATTCCGTCCTCTAAGTATTCATTTTCAGTAGCAATAAAACCTAACGTTAAATAAAAGTTAAGTAAATATTTCTGTGCAGAAATTTTAATCTGAACAGCTCCAAAAAGACATTCAATTTGTTGAATAGTTTCCTCCATTAATTTTTTACCAATTCCATCTTTTCTAAAAGAAGAATTAACAACAACTCTACCAATCTCCACTTTTAACTCATTTATTGGAATAACCCTTGCAGTGGCAATAATCTTGCCGTTTAAATCATTCCCTATTAGGTGAAAAGAAATAATATCTTTTCCGTCTAAATCTTGATATACACAATTCTGTTCAACAACAAATACCTCTAGTCTAAGCTGTAATATATCATGAAATTCTTTTGCAGAAAGTTCGTTAAAATGTTTAATATGCCAATTAATGTTCATAGGTAACTTCAACAAATTTATAACTTTGTTGTAATGACCAATGGAATCAATGATAAATATCAGTATAATCCTAAGCAATTCTTAAGTGAAAAAGAATTTATTTCTGGAATAAATGTAGGTGACAAAACAGTTATTAGCCAAGCTATTACACTTTCTGAGAGTAATCATCCATCTCATCGAAAACTTGCTAACCAACTCATTTCAAAACTTAAAAATCCAAAAAAACCGACTATAAGAATAGGAATAACTGGAATCCCTGGTGTTGGTAAAAGTTCATTTATTGAAGAATTTGGATTATTATTATCTAAGAAAGGACTTAAAGTAGCCATACTTACAATAGATCCCAGTTCAGAAAAAAGTGGTGGCAGTATTCTTGGAGATAAAACAAGAATGAATGAATTATCTAAACAAAAAAATGTTTTTATAAGACCAACTCCTACTAAAGGAACCTTAGGTGGTGTTGGAAGAAATACCAAAGAAGCTATTTTAATTTGTGAAGCAGCTGGATTTGATGTAATAATAATTGAAACCGTAGGTGTAGGTCAGTCAGAAACAAACATTAATAAAATGGTTGACTTTTTTCTACTTTTGATGCTAGCAGGAGCTGGAGATGAGCTTCAAGGAATAAAGAGAGGGATTATGGAACTTGCAGATTGTATTGCCATTACAAAAGCAGACTCAGGAAATGAACTTCAAGCAAAAAAAGCAAAAATCACTTATAAGAATGCACTTCATTTGTTCCCCCCTAACTCTAACGGATGGATTCCTACTGTTCATGTTTGTTCTTCTTACCTAAATAAAGGAATCTCAAACATATGGAACACCATCAAAGAACATCGAGAACTAATAGTTACTAATGGATGGTTGGATGAAAACAGAAGTAATCAAAATATTTTCTGGATGAACCAACGAATTGAAGAGCAATTAAAAATTGAATTTTATGAAATTCCAAACATAAAAGAGTCCATTAAATCCTGTGAAAAAGATGTTAAATCTGGAAAAATAAACCCTTTTTTAGCTGCTGATCAAATTCTTAAAAACAGATAATTTTGAAAAAGAAAATAGTAAAAACCGCAATTTCAATAATTATCTTAATACTATTTTTTATTGGTTATTTTTTTTCATCTAAAGCATTGGACAATGAGCATTTAAAATTCATACCAGCTTCTGCAAAAAATGTCATGGTGATTAACTCAGTAAAATTAGTAACTGAGCTTAAAAATTTTATTATAAAAAACCCGAAATTCTTACTAGAATTTAGCACTAAAAAGAATTTAATTGAGAGTGGAAATTACGGCATTAATCCAATAAATAAAATAGCAATTTTTCAAGACAATCTTAACAGAACTTCAATACTTGGAATGATTGTTTCTATTTCAGATCATAAAGCTTTTGATGCTCATTTTAATTCCAAAAAAAATACGACAGTTTCATTTAACAAAAAGAAAACAACAATAACACTTAGAAAGGATGAAAATTTGGCCAGTTTAAAATTAGGTAATGCAGGTATAATATTTTATTCATCAACTGCTAAAATTAACATTGACACTTTATCTAAGTACGTTTTAAAAAACATACTCCCAAACCAAAAAATTAAATACGATGACAATGACAATCAAATTTTAATATGCAGCAATATAGCTAAAGAAAACTCTTTTATAAGTCAATATTTTACCGGTCAAACAAGTAAAATAAACATCACTTCATCTGGATTAAATTTCAAAACAAAGTTTACTTTAAAAGATTCTTCAACCTTCACCAATTACACTACAAGTCCAATGGAATTAAGCAAAAATGAAATTGGAAGACTCTCATTCTCTTTAAACAAAGAGAATTCTACTCTACAAACCTCATTTCCTAGAGAATTAGAAATTATAAAAAATCACATAACAGGAAAGTTTTGGTCTTCAGTAATTGGTTTCAACAAAAAAGATCTGATACATAAAGATTCTTCTATTATTAACAAAAATTATAGCTTTCCAGAATTGGCAATTGGAATAGAAATTGACAGTATCGAAATCTTAATGCAAAAAATTAAAAGTGATTCATTATTTAAAAAAAATAACGAGCATTACGAGTTTAGTCTTTCAACATTTTTAAATAAAAAATTCTACATTTTTGAAGTAAAAAATCAAATTATTTTATCTACAAAAAAAATTAACCCAAATGAATGTTCTTTGGAATTTCACACTCTGGGCTTAAAATTTGATTTTGAAAAAGGATTAAATGAATATGCTTCTAAAAACATATATCAAACTTTTATGATCAGCTCTATAAAAAAAATAAAACCACATTTTTTAGAATTAAATTATTCCAAAAGAGTCCAAAATTCATTGTTTATAGAAGGCTCTGTTAGCTTAGGAGAAAAAAATCAACATTTTATTAAAGCACTAATTCCTATGGTTGAATTATTAGCTACAACTGCAGACTATTAATGTTTATATTTTAAGGTCTACATTTTATTTATCTTAGAAAAAAAAAGACTTACTATTTTTATGAAAACGAAAAACTACGTATTAGGAAATTGGGATGCCGCTGATGGTATTGAGCTCACTCATCACCATTCTATAACAGGAGAGCAAATAAGTACTTGTTCGAGTAAAGGTCTAGACTATCATGCCATTTTAGATTATGGAAGAAAAGTTGGTGGTCCAGCACTTCGAAAAATGACTTTTCAGGAAAGAGGGAGAATGCTAAAAGCACTTGCCCTTCACCTTACTTCTATTAAAAAGAAATTCTATGGACTAAGTGCTGCAACAGGAGCTACTAAAATAGATTCCTGGATAGATATTGAAGGTGGTATTGGGAATTTATTTGCTAACGCATCATTAAGAAGACAATTTCCCGATTTGCCTTATTATGTTGATGGCTCTGCAGCTCCGCTTTCTAAAGAAGGGTCCTTTATAGGACACCATATTATGGTACCTAAAAAAGGAGTAGCTGTTCACATTAATGCTTTTAATTTTCCTATATGGGGAATGCTAGAAAAGATTGCTGTTAATCTTATGGCTGGTGTTCCTGCTGTGGTAAAACCATCTGAATTCACATCTTATTTAACTGAGTTAATGGTAAAAGAAATTATAGAATCAAAAATTCTTCCTGAAGGTTCCCTTCAGCTAGTTTCTGGATTAGGAAGAGGTATTTTAGATCATGTCACCAATCAGGATGTTGTAACGTTTACAGGTTCTGCTAAAACTGGTAAAATTTTAAAAGCTCTTCCAAATATAATTGAAGAATCCGTACCCTTTAATTTAGAAGCTGACTCGCTAAATGCTTGTGTTTTAGGAGAAGATGCTAAACCGGGAACTGAAGAATTTGATCTTTTTGTGAAAGAAGTTCAACGAGAAATAACAGTCAAAACTGGTCAAAAATGTACTGCTGTAAGAAGAATACTAGTACCTGAAAGTTTGCTGGAAGATGTTCAGAAAGCACTAATTGGAAGATTAACTAAAACCACAATTGGTAATCCCTCAGTAGAAGGAGTAAGAATGGGCGCATTAGCTTCAAAAGAGCAAGTAAATAGGGTTAAAGAAAATGTTGAGCTGCTCATGACCAATCAAGAAGTAGTCTATGGGGATATGGATAATTATGAGCTATTAGGTGCCAATAAAGAAAAAGGTGCTTTCTTCCCTCCTATCTTGTTTAGAAATGATGATCCATTTAACAAAACATTGGTTCATGAAGTAGAAGCTTTTGGACCGGTATCAACTATACTTCCTTACAAAAACATGGATGAAGCAGTAAAACTTATTGAAATGGGAAAAGGATCTTTGGTAACTTCCATTGTTACAGCTAACGATAAGTTGGCAACAGAATTTGTTACCGAAGCTGCTCATATGAATGGACGAATGCTAGTGCTTAATTCAAGATGTGCAAAGGAAAGTACAGGTCATGGATCTCCTATGCCACTACTTACCCATGGAGGACCTGGAAGAGCTGGTGGTGGTGAGGAAATGGGTGGAAAAAGAGGAGTTCTGCATTATTTACAACGTACTTCAATACAGGGTCATCCACAAACAATTACAGCTATTACCAAACAATTTCAGGTAGGTGCTGACCAACCAGATTCTGAACCTCACGTTTTTAGAAAACACTTTGAGGAACTGGAGATTGGACAAACTGTCTTTACCCATAAGCATACTGTAACTACTGCAGACATTGTAAACTTCGCCAATGTAAGTGGAGATAATTTTTATGCTCATATGGACGAAACTTCTTTGGAAGGGACCATTTTTGAAGAACGAGTTGCTCACGGTTATTTTATTCTATCAAAAGCTGCCGGACTGTTTGTTGACCCTGCTAAAGGTCCTGTTTTATTAAATTATGGTATTGACGAATGTAGGTTTACTAAGCCTGTATATGCTGGAGCTACTGTTGGGGTAAGATTCACTGTAAAAGAAAAAATTGATCAGGAGAAAAGAGATGATGAAGATATAGCTAAAGGTATTGTTAAATTCTTAGTAGATGTTTATGATGAAACTGGAGAAACTGTAGCTTTAGCGACTATTCTTACAATGGTTAGAAAAATTAATCAATATTGATATGAAAGTAGGTTTAACTATAACACGAATAAACGTAATACGTTTATTCATTCGTTACCTGCAATTTAATATGAAAGAACTATCCCAAATAATATTAATAATTTTCATCTTATATAGTTGTAATTCAAAATCTGATAACCAACAAAAAGATTTAACACCCCCCCATTCTGAAAAAATAAGTGTAATTGATTCTTTAATTGAAAATGCAAATGAGAATAATG
>Ga0315331_10001771_pt1:0-15000 | contig 16315 bp, 10 predicted proteins | sample M160m34915metaG_FD_203456 | JGI IMG/M metagenome (GOLD analysis project Ga0315331, IMG submission 203456) | Ammonia-oxidizing marine archaeal communities from Monterey Bay, California, United States - M1 60m 34915 | ecosystem: Environmental > Aquatic > Marine > Intertidal zone | place...
CGTTGGAAAAATGACGATGGTGAACAGAATTCCGGGGAAACATCCTACTGGTTCACGTCCCCGGTGCACGTGAACCCGTTACGGTGACATGGGGGTGGCGACGAATGCTGGTCCACGTGGAGAAGCCATTTTCCACGACCTGCTGCGGGCTACATCGTCACGAAGGCCGCTGTCAGCGCGATCAGACGTGAAGATGTTCAACTCATGTGCAGCGTGCTACTTCCCTTGTTTGGTGTCGAAGATCGGGAGGCCGGTATTGGTCGCGCTCGGGCGTGATGTCACAATAATCTTTTTGGCGGCCTCGTCGATACTCATCACCATCATGTCCCGATAGTCGGGATTCGTAATGATTGCATCCAGCGTCTTCAACACAGTCGCCTCGCCAAAGTTATAACTCTGCTTCATGTTCTGCGTCAGTGCCGCCTTCTTGAGTCCGTCACCGTCGATTTCGATCGGCGTCTTGATTTCCTCTGAGATATAGGCCAGAGCTTCCTGGAGTGGCATGTTACGGAAATCAACATAGATCATCATCTGCAGACGGTCCACGATTTTTTCAGGCAGAGCTTTCGCGGTGGAGACTTTCGGCGCCGGACCGCTGAAGTCGGTGATCACGGATTGATTCCAGGTAAACAACGAAGCCGCCGCAAGATTGGCTGCCGCTTTGTCCGGCAGCAGAGTGATCATCCGCACATACGATGGTCCTATGTGAGTTGATGTACCCAGCACCACGCTCTGTATCATGGCGGGGAAGCGGCCGATCATTTCACGATAACCCTTTGTTGGCGGATTCATGAAACGAGCGGTTGTCTGAAGTAGTTCCGGTAACTTTGACATCTGCACTTTGACGTGGCGCTGCGCCCGCAACGCTGAACTTTCGTTGTTGGGGTGCAGCAGTGTCTCCATGAACAATTCAGAACCAAGATGGAGGCTCCAGCCAACGGTCTGTACGTCTTTACCAAACCACAGGACGAACTCATCGGCAAATTCCTGCATCTGCTCTCGAAAAATATATTCACGGTGAGTGTCAATATTGAGCAGGTCAAATATAAGAGTCATCTGGCGATTTCGATCCGACTCGCGTACCAGAACGTCCATGTCAACGGGCGCCTGGGGCGGGTACTTCCTGGCGTCGGCCAACGAATCCGACATTGTGACGGGCGCCACGGCAAATGTCTTCCTGTCGATCAGCAGATAGCTGAACGGATCGGATTCGTACAGCTCTCCCTCAAGGTCGGAGCGGCGCGATCCGCGAAAACGATTCAGCTGCAGGTCAGATAGTGTCTGTTCACTGCGAAGTCGCACTACAGCGGCCACTTCAGGCGGTGACGTGCGCGGTCCGAAATTGACGGCGAGCGTCAGTTCCTCAATTTCCTGCGGTTCAAACCGTGTGATATCGCGAATCTGTTCCTCCAGCCATTGGCCCAGATCTCCGAGCGTGGCCACAAACTCACGGTTCTTCCTGTCCGCACTCCAGACATCCGATGGACGCAGATGAAAGATCAGATGAGGCGTAAAAGGCAGGTAGTCCAGCGGAATCGCATCACCGGTCGTCGGGCTGAGTTTCTGAACGTCTTCATTGGCGTCCGCCAGGACTTGTTTTTCTTCCTGCCATGCCTCATTCACCTTTGGCTTCTGTGCGTCTGCGGCCAGTTCAGCAGCCAGCTTTGCGTTTGAGTTCTGCTGCCACCACAGAGCGACCATACAAGCCACAAACAGTCCTGTGCCAAGCAGGGCAATCACAGGACCTTTGCGTTTGTTGCGTTTCCGGCGGTCTCGTACGCGACTCGCGGCATTGCCCGTAACGGGTGCGGCATCCGCTGTATCTGAGTCCGGGGGGGTGATGTCTGCGGACGGTACAGCACTGGCCGGTGTGGAAAGAAAGTCAAAGGCCCCTGACGACTCAGCATCCGTTGGCAATGGGGACGTCGGCAAGGCAGCGCACGCCGCCGGTGCATCCGGCACCCATTTTGCAGACGTACCGACCATCGGGGCGGCAGGCGTTTCGGGAACGTCGTCCTCCAGCAAGGTCAGCTCAACTTCGTCTGGTTCGGTCAGGATGAAGCGATGCTCACACCGCGGACACTTGCCCTTGCGTCCCAGCAGCTTGCGGTCCGGCAGCTTGAGATCGGCAGAACACTCTGGACAGGAAATTGTCACCGTTGCCATCGCAGCACCTGCAGGGTCAGAACGCGGAAAACTGTCTTGTTTGATCTTAAACTCTGGTTATCTGAGTCAGAAACTCCAGACGTGCCCCATCGGCACATGACCGCATCGCCCCGTGAGCGAGATGGGGTTGGAACCGCTTCTATGCGGCACCACCGATGGTACTACTGCGCGGCACGTCTGTATTCTGATTTTAGCGTGTCACGGGGTTATCGGAAATGATCATCTGAAAATGGGTGCAGATCCTTCACTCTGCTGTCGGCCGACACGGTGTCGAGCAGTGCTTCTGCCAGATGAAAGTCTTGTGCAGTCGTGATTTTAATGTTTGTCAGACTGCCGGGATGGACGTGAACCGGCTGTCCATAGGCTTCAACAATTGAGGCATCGTCGGTGAAACGGCTCAGATCACCAGCTGCATCAAAAGCCTGCTGCAGAAGCGTTCTGCGAAAAACCTGCGGAGTCTGGGCTAAAACAAGATTACGGCGATCAACCGTGCGTTGAATGAGATTCTCGTCAACGGCTTTCACAGTGCTGCTGACCGGGACACCTGGAATGACCGCGTCGTGGACTGCGGCTGCTGCAAACAGTTCTGTTAGCCACTTCGCGGTCAGCAGTGGCCGCGCCGCGTCATGGATTGCGATAAACTCTGCTTCTTCTGTCAGACTGCTGATTCCATTCCGCACACTCTCAGCACGACACGCACCACCCTTCACGATCGTGATGTCCATGAAGGCCAGGTTGGGGCGGAATCGTTCCTTGAATTCGTCGATGTCGTCTGAGGACAGAACCAGCATGACTTCTGACACGTCATCCCGGCTCAGAAAATGTTCTGCGGTCCGCAGCCAGACAGCACGCCCTTTCAGTTCCACAAAAGGTTTTTTGCGCGGGAATCCGGTGAATCGACGACTTTCGCCGGCTGCGGGAAGAATGACGGCGAATTTTGACATGTCAATCAATCAGAACCACCACATGTTGCGTTGGACGAATTCCACAACGTCGCCAAACAGCCAGAACGCGAGAGTACAGTCGCTGCAGTAGATGCGGACGGAAACTTCAGTTCCGATCTGACTAAGTGATCCACTCTCGCGAAGCTCTCTGGCTGTCTTGTTATCCAGCTCGGCAATCAGTTCAAATGCAGTGCCGAGTTCAGAGTCAGTGGTCGAACGCGTCGCGATGGTTGCAAGTGTGCAGTTGAATTTTGATTCCGGTCGGCTGACCATCGTAAATTCACATGGCAGCGAACCATTCTCACCGTTCTGAAGTTTTCTGTCGTTTTTTTCTTTCTCCATGATCGCGTGCAGCAGATGCCCCATTCGCTTTTCCTCGACCAGTAGTTCCATGTGCCATGGGCCATGATCATTCATCACATCAAACAAATGATCGCCCTGACGAACAGGCCGGTCCTGCAGCATTTCCATCCGTTTGAAGTCTGGTATCACACCGGTCGCCGGGGCGCGAACCTTAAGCTTTGCGTCCTTTCGCGCCTTCAGCGTGTCCAGTTTGTTTTGAGCAATGATCTGGTCGGCAGCAATGGTTTCCAGTTCAATCTGCAGCCGATGAACCTCTTCTCTGTTTCTGAGCTGTTCTGCAGATTTCCGTGCATTGCTGGCTATCTTTTCGAGCTCTTTCTGCTTTGCGATTTCCGTTTCCGCGTTGCTGATCTCTTCCTCAATTTCATCGTTGTAGAGAATCATCAGGACCTCCCCCTGCTTCACACGCAGCTCTCCGCTGTTATCCGGAATCACTATGATTTTCTCGTCGATTTCCCCGTCCCACAATGCGAAAACAGCATCCTGCTGAACGGGCATCAGCTTGCCGTCCGCATCCACAGGGTAGGGCAGTCTGATCAGTGTCATGGCGGCCACAAGACCGCCGACCACAGCAAGGATCAGGGACGTGATCGCCAGCTTCCGCCCCTGGAACCATTCCCTCACGCGTCCGATAAGTTTGAAGAACGATCGCCCGAAAATTCGTCCGTGCAGCCGTGAGTTCCACAGGGCGGCACCAATATGATCGGCCAGCAGTTCCGCTCGCTGTTCCAGTTGGGGTACGGGTTCAGATTCCGCGACCTGTTCCACCACGATACAACCGATGGCCTTTGTTCGTTTCATTTTTCGCTTTTGTTCAGCCTCTTCTCCCTGCTCCCGAACCAGCACATCGTTCTCGAACATCGGGACGATCATGATCATCCGCGAGCCACTTTCCTGAACGAAGTTTGCCAGCGGCTTTTCGATTTGTGTCGGCAGGTTCTCAATCTTACCCGCATATGTCAGCGTTTCGCCCATGTCGATTACCCGCTGTGCGAGCCGTTTCATCGACGTAATCAGATTTGCTCGTTGATTGACCGTCGACTGCCCACTGACAGCTCGGATTTTCACGCTGCGTCCCCTGCGTGTCACAACGCTCAGCCGGTCGCAACTCAGCAGTGGGCGACCGTCGCTGGCAGAAGCGTCGGCCACTTCCTGCTCTTCAAGGGAACGCTGAATTCGAAGAGTGAACTGTTCAAAATCCGTCCAGAACTCGCTCTTCAAATCATCGCTCATTGTCGAATTGCGGCGTTTGCCTTCGATATACCGTGAGGCGTAGCCGCACATCTGTTCCAGAAACTGCATGTAACCCGAACGAGCTTTCTCGGGGACATCCGCTCTCTGAAACAGTTGTACAACCCCGACGCAGTCTTTCTCTTTATGTAAGGCTGAAAGCACCATCACGTGCTCAGTGGGGAGATCGACTCCCTGTCCGTGCACCAGCGTTTTTGCTTCGCCGGTTTGCAGCACATCAATCAGTAATTTTTCATTGACCTGCATCGCCCCGGGAATCTGTTTCAACCCGGTCTGTTCTAAATCCGCTTCCGCTACCAGGCTCAGCTGGGCGCCATCCTGCAGCAGCCAGACGGCGCCGCCTTTAGCGCCGATGGCCGTGACAACTCGATTCAGGAACTCCTGAAAGAAGATATTGGGCGGAATTTCTTCGCCCGACATTTTCTCGATTTCGCGGGCAAGGTTCATCACCTTCTCACGCACTCGCTTCAGATTCTCGTCCGATGATGCGTTTGGTTCTGTCATTTCTGTTCCGAAGCGGCCGAATTTTGAGTTAATACTTAAATGAACGTCCCGGGCCCGTGAAATTTCCGGCCGCCGGTATCCGTCGATCAGACGAATAATAGCGTCCGACCCAACGGAAGTGTCGTGAAAACCTGACGTTACGTCGCCCCGGTCAGCTTTCGAAGTGTGACAAAGAATAATCGGCAGAGCAACATGGACCGGTGCTCCCCACGGGCAATTTCACGTCCGTCCAAAGAATCTGAGGACAACGTTCTCACTGCCTTGCCTGGTTTCCCCAAACCGAAGGGCAAGGGATGAATCACGTCTGCTCTGCGGCGGGGGTCAGTTTCTCGTGGTTGCTCCATTGACCACGCCGAGGAAGGTCCGACGGGCAGATGCGGGGCAAGGTGAGCGTAGTGGCCGGTTTTTGGGCGGACGAGCTGCGAAATATCACGAAAGTAGCAACTGAACGGGGGCCGATCCGTGGTCGGCCAGAGGGACCGGACGGCCAACATTGCTGTAATTTGTCATTTCGTGGTCCAGGTCCAGTGCCCGACATACCGTCGCCATCAAGTTCTGCACTGTCATCGGATCATTGGTCACTTCCGTTCCATCGTCGGAGGTGCTGCCGTAGGTCTGTCCCATTTTGATTCCTGCGCCGGCCAGGACGGTGCTCCAGCTCCTGGGCCAGTGGTCTCGGCCGGTGTTGTCGTTGATCTTGGGCGTGCGGCCGAATTCTCCCATCCACACCACCAGGGTCTCATCCAGCAGGCCACGTTGCTGAAGGTCTGAGATGAGAGTCGCGTAGGCTGGATCAAGAACACCGCACAGAGCGTTCACGGCCCCAAAGTTGTCCTGATGTGTGTCCCAGCCGGCGCCTCCCCCGGCGCCATCGGCGCTGCTGAGATTTACCTCTACAAATGAGACGCCGGTTTCGATCAACCGTCGTGCCAACAGGCAGCCCTGACCGAATGGATTCCGACCGTATGCATCCCGAAGCATATCGTCTTCTCCGTCCAGGTTAAAAGCGTCCACTGCACCGGACTCCATCATTCGAATGGCCTGCTGATACGACTGCACGTGGCTGCGGCCAGGTCCTCCGGGACGGAGTTTCAGAAAATCATGCTCCAGAGAGGACAGCAATTTCAGGCGGGCATCCGCCTGAGCGCGGGTGACCCGTTTTGATCGCTTCAGGTTGCTGACCTCAAATGACACCTGCTGAGTGTCCTCCGCCTGGCCCGTCATCTGGGACGCCACTACGAGCGGCGACCGCGCCGGTCCCAGGAAACCGGGGCCGTACGCAGCCGGACTAAAGGCCTGAAACGGATTGACACTGACAAACGCCGGCAGATCGCACTCTTCGTCCAACAACTCCTTACTCAGGAAGGAACCGACAGTCGGGTAGCGGATCGGCCCCTGCGGCAAATACCCCGTATGCATGAAATACGTGGCACGCGAATGGTCGCCTTCCTTGGTGGACATTGATCGGATGACGGCCAGACGGTCCATAACCCTGGCCGTCTGTGGCAGATTTTCACTGATTTGTACGCCAGGCACGCTGGTGTCGATGGCCTTTGTTGGGCCTCCATTCTCGTGACCTTCTTTGGGGTCGAATGTCTCGATCTGGCTGGGACCGCCGGACATCCACAGCAGAATACAGTTGCGGTGTGTTTTTGATTCGGATTGGGCTGCCTGTGCCGCAATGCCGGGTAACCATCCCGATGCTGCTGCTCCCAGCAGACTCAGCCCGGTGTATTTGCCGGCATTACGGCGGCTTAATGTGCGGGGCATCTGACGACTCACAAATATGAAACTAGAAAGGTGGCTGTTGGGTTGTCAGGTCCAGGACCGGGACCTGACAATGCACTAGTGGTTCAATAAAAACTCGCTGCTGTTCAGCAGTACCCAGAACACGTCTGCCAGCGCGGATTTCGGGTTCTCAGATGCGCCGCCGGACAAAAGATAATCCCCGAAACGTCGTCGCTCGGCTTTTGACGGACGCCGACTTAACACGGAAAGGAACAGCGTGTCAAGCTTCTGTTCATCAGACATCGCCGGGAATTCAGCGATCGCTCTCAGAGTCTGACTGTCATCGACGCTGGTGGCGTTATCGATGAAGTTGCCGTTCATCATGGCCAGTGCCTGCAGGATTGTCGTCTCACGCTCCAGCGGCGATTCTACATTGTTACGAAACAGATCCAGAAACTGCGCACGCGGTGAGTTCATGTCGACGACAAAAGGATTGTCACTACGATAGGGTTGGTAGTAACCAACGGCTTCTGCAGTGCTGTCGAAAAACTGTTCCGGGGTCAGGCCCCGTAACGTTGCTCGGGCAAAGTGCGATGACTCTTCCTGAGAAGCGTGTGTCTGAATACTGCTGAGCTGATAGACGTCAGTTGCGGTGATAACTTTCACGATGTGTTTTACGTCATAGTCGCTGTTGATGAATTCTTCAGCCAACAGGTCCAGTACCTCGGGGTGCGATGCTGGATTGTTTTCAGAAAAATCATCGACCGGGTCGACAATGCCTCGCCCGAAAAACTGTGCCCACAGTCGGTTGACTGCCATCTTTGCAAAATATGGGTTTTCCGAGTCGACAACCCAGTTCGCCAGCTTCTGCCGAGGTGTCGTTGAGCCATCCTCCCAGTCGGGTTCCAGCCCCGTCAGATACACAGCCGGTACAACGTCCTCGGTCCCGGGTATGCCGATGGACCGCACGTCCGTTTTCTCCGTCATGTTCTGCATCATGACCGGATTGTCTGCGTCGTCATCGGCAGACCGAGTAAACCCCGAATAAAATGCAGCCATATTCCAGAACTGTCGCTGGCTCCATCTGTCAAACGGATGATCGTGACATTGAGCACAGTCCAGACGCACCCCCAGAAATGCTCGTGCTGTGCCTGATGCCAGATTCTCCGGTTTCAATTCGCGCACGACAAAAAAAGCATCGGGACTGGTGGTTGACAACAGGGCCGGCCCGGCGCTGACGTTCAGTTCCGTCGTGATGATGTCGTGCACAATCTGGTTATAGGGTTGCCCTTCCGAAATGCGCTGCCACAGCCAGGCTTCAAATCCGGGAATCAGGGCACGAAACTGGGGTTGGCTGTTGGCCTGAGGGATAAAGGCATTCCGCAGCGAGGTTGTGAAATGTCGCACGGACGCCGGGCTGTCCAGCAATTTGTCAACCACACGGAGTCGCTTGTCCGTGGACTCGTCAGCGAGCAAATCACGGATTTCCGATACCGCCGGAATTCGTCCCGCCAGATCCAGGTACAGACGTCGAAAATACTCGGCGTCCTGTGCTGGTACGGCCGGCGTGACTTCTTCCCGATCCCATGCTGCCTGAAACAGACGATCAATTGCAGCAGCGGCGTCGCGCGGGGGCCCAGCCGTCGCAGGGCGGTCGCCAGCCACGACAATAATGACGGTCAACAGAACGTAACGCACAGTGAGGTCCTTAGTGAATCTGAGAGTAGTAACGTAACGATGTCCAACAAAGTCCGTCTCTGAGGTTTCCACACTACGTCTGACAGGATCACGCAATCAGGCAGATTTGTCCAGAATTCTGCGGGGAAACTGAATGAATCGGTTTTGAGCGTGAAAATGGCGTGTCCAGACATTGGGAGCGTCCCGCGAGTTTCCTGGAGCTCCCGCCCGATTGTCAGTCGTCATCGCAAACGATAACCTGCGTTGGTTTACAGTGATATGTCTCTGTTCTTGCCCCTTTGACTTCCGAAACTCTGCAAAATGACTCGAAAAGGCGATATCTTTTCCGGACTCTCCGTTGCTTTGATCACTCCGTTCAACACTGACGGATCTCTGGACGAAGGCACGCTTCGCAATCTTGTCGACTTTCACGTTCAGTCCGGTACCGATTGTGTCGTCCCTGTTGGCACCACCGGAGAAAGTCCGACTCTTACCCATCTGGAACATGATCGTGTCATCGATGTCGTCTGTGAACATGCCGCCGGACGAATCAAAGTCATGGCGGGAACCGGGTCGAACTGCACTTCCGAAGCGATTCGGATGACGCAGCACGCGAAAGATGCCGGCGCGACGGGATCGCTGCAGGTCGCACCGTACTACAACAAGCCGACACAGGAAGGTTTCTTCCAGCACTACAAGGCTATTGCCGATGCGGTGGATATCCCGCACGTGCTGTACAATATTCCGGGGCGGTCGGCGAAAAACATTGAACCGTCAACGATCTGCCGCATCTCAGAAGCATGCCCGAACATCGTTGCGGTCAAGGACGCCACGGGATCCATGGATCAGGCCTCTCAGATACTGGCTGCATCGGATCTGACGCTCCTGTCGGGAGACGACAGCATGACGCTGCCGCTGATGTCGATCGGAGGAAGTGGCGTGATTTCCGTGGCAGGGAATATCATTCCGAAAGACGTGAAGGCTCTGGTGGATGCCTTCAACAGCGGTAACATCGCCAAAGCTCAGGAGTGGCACCACAAGCTCTTCCCGCTGTGTCGCGACATGCTCGGCCTGTCGACGAATCCCATTCCTATTAAGGTCGCTATGTCACTTTCCGGCACAGACTGTGGACCGCTGCGTCTGCCGATGACCGATCTGACCGCGGACGAACTGCAGTCACTAAAAGTCACGTTGAAGAACTATGGGCTGCTGTAAGGTCGCGTGTTTATCACAGTTAGCTCAGCTTGTGGTCGTCGCAGTCCCATAGTCCGGCGTATGACCCTACTTACCGGAACTCAGATTGCTTGTCCGTCACAGAACCACACGACGAAGATGCAGCGGCTCCTGCCGCGATCAACAGCTTTCGGCGCGGCATTCTGCTCGCAATCAGCTCGGCCGTAGCATATTCGGCAGCAAATCTTGCCTTGCGCGGCCTGTCGGGGCGGCATGACGGTCTGGCCTGGGCAATCTGGGTCTCTGCGATGAAGGCTCTGCCGACTGTCGTGGTCGCAACCTTCCTGCTGGGCTGGCGGGCGAAACAGAGAAAGGTTCTGTTTCCGTCCACCGGGATACTGCCCTTGCTGTTTGTGTCGGCGCTGGTGATGCAGTTTGGCGGCAATCTGGGTTTTCAGGTAGCTCTGGGTTATATCGGTCTGGCGATCACAGTCCCGCTTGTATTTGCCTTCATTATCTGTGCCGGTGCGGTGATGGGACGCATGTTTCTGGGAGATCAGGTTTCAGCACGTACAGTACTGTCCATGGTGATCATGACTTTGGCCATTGTTCTGTTGTCCTGGGCCGCGACGCTGAATATGTCATCTGTGACTGCGAACGCGACATCGTCAGCGACGAAAAATATCTGGATGGGAATTTTTGTCGCTGTTGTTTCCGGTATGTCCTACGGAATTAACGGTGTTGTTATTCGCGGCATCGGTCGGGGAAAGTTGCCGATTGAATCGATGCTGATCGTCTACAGCTTAACAGGAGCCATTCTGCTGGGAACTCTTGGCGGAACAATGCTCGGCACAGAACGGCTGCTTGCGATAAGCATGGCAGAGTGGCAAATGATGCTGACAGCTGGTGCCTTCAATTCCATCGCATTTTTCAGCATCAGTCACGCGTTGAAGCTGGCCAATGTTACACAGGTCAACCTTATTAATGCCTCACAGAATGCAATGTGTGCCATCGGTGCCGTTCTGATATTTGCAGAACCACTGTCACTGCCGATGGTCGCTGGAATCGTGCTTTCGATTGTCGGGTTGTTCGCGCTGGATAAGAAGTAGTATCGCCGACCCACCCATCAGAAGCACGGCTTTTGCTGTTTCCACCTTGGCGATGAACCTGACGCTGCCGCTATGATATCAGGACTGTTTGGGTGGCTCGGTATGTCCATGAATACCGAATCGCCGTTCTGCCTCTGTTGAATTCTACACTTCAGTCTGCCTGTCAGGGAACGCGTAATAAATGACACTGCCTCGGACGATATCACGATCTGAGTTACGTCCATTGACATCAACGATGACGTCCATCAAAGGTCGCCCGACGATTGTGTTCGCACTGCTGTGCTGCCTCTGGCCATCGACAAGGCTGCTGGCTGAGGAAAAAATATCGCCCGTGGACCCGGATCATAAACTGCAGCTGTTGACCGACGATTTTGGTCTGGCGGACGGCCCGGCCTGGGACGGGGCTGCTTCACTGTATGTGCCCGATGTGAAGCAGTCGCTTATCAAACGATTTCGTCCCGCGAACAACGAATGGAGCGTCGTTCATGAGGGAAATGACCGATACAGCGCTTCGTTATTCAGTCACGGACGCTTATTCGTTTCCAACAACTCAGCAGCCCGCATCGAGGCGTTTACCGGAAATGACACCGGGGCAGGCCCGCAGGTGGTGGCGGTCCTTGATGAGGACGAAAAATCTCGGAAACGTCCGAACGACCTGGTCGTCGATCATCACGGCGGAATCTACCTGACCCTGACCGGCCAGAATCAGGTGGTTTATATCTCTGGTGAAGGTGAATCCACGGTCGTGACGGAAGCGGCCGTCACACCGAACGGCATAACCATTTCCCCCGACAACCGGACTCTGTACGTTGCCGCTTATCGCCCAGGGAAGATCATCGCATTTGCCATCATTAACCCGGGACACGTGGGCGATCCGACCAATTTTGCAGCTATGGACGATGGCGGAGCCCTGGGTGCGGACGGCATGACCATCGACCGAGCGGGAAACGTGTATTGTGCAGGCGCGACGGACGTCTGGATCTGGGCTCCGGACGGCAGCCTGCTTGACCGAATTGCCTGTCCGACTCGACCGATTAACTGTACGTTCGGCGATTCCGACATGCGGACTCTGTATATCACGGGTTTGGGAGGAGTGTACCGACAGCGGCTGAGAATCTCCGGAGTCGCTCCTCAGCCGCCGGCAGAAACAAGTCTGTCTCGGGGCCGACGCGTCCCATCGACGACCATTCCCGAAAACGTTCGGCCGCACCTGAACGTTATGTTTGCTCGATACGGAGAACGCAAGCTGCTGGCGGATCTGTTTGTGCCCCGGACAGACAGAAGGAAACTGCCCGCTGTCGTGGTGGTCCACGGAGGTGGCTGGTTGAATGGTGACAAGACGAAATTCCGCGCGCTCAGTCTGGATCTGGCCGCACGGGGATTCGTGACGATGGCGATTGAATATCGTCTGGGAGGGGAAGCACGCTTTCCGGCAGCGATCCACGATTGCAACGCGGCCGTACGTTTCCTGCGTGCTAATGCGTCCAAATACCAAATCGATGCTGACAGGATTTCCGCCGTCGGAGGTTCTGCGGGAGGACATCTTGTTGGTCTCATGGCGAGCGGCTGGGATGACCCGGCATTGCAGGGTGAAGGGGGCAATGCCGAACAGTCGTCCAGATTAAATCTGGCGTTCGTTATGGCTGGGCCCATGCAGACATCAACGGGCAGCGTTGCGCAGAGGTCGGGGGCAGGACAGACGTCCAACGCCACGCAGTGGCTGCGCAATTCGATTGACGAAGCACCCGAAATGTACAAACTTGCGGACGCCCACGCCCATATCTCGGAAAACACCAGCCCGATATTCTTTATGACGGGCGAACTGGACAATCCCGGACGAAATGATCTGTCGCGTGAACAGTTACGTGAACTCGAAATTCCTACAGGACTAATGACCTATAAGAACGGCAGGCACGGATGCTGGAACCGCCATCCCTGGTTTTCGCGCATGGCAGACGACATTGCGCACAAGCTCTGGGCTTATCGCGAACAGTAATAAATCTTCGCAACACATGGATTTTACAGCCCTTGCCTGTAAATGCTGGGTGCAAGGCCAGGCGTTCTGTGTCGCCTGTCTTTTCATTCGTGTGCGGCCGGGCCGGATAATTTTGTCCCCTGGCATTCGGCTGAACGGAGGCGCAGCATCGTCTGGCAAAGTCTCATTCTCAGTCTGTAAAACTGCTCTAAGTGTTTCGTTTCGTGACATCTGAGTCATGTTTCAGTTCAGCGGTGTTGTGGTTAACCGATTTTTTTTCCGATTCTGCTGAATATTTTTCACGAAATTGAAAGGAATTTGCCTTTGGGGGCGTATTACTGATAGCTAACCTGCGGGTTTTGCCGGTCTTGGGGCGATACATGCGGGGCAGCTGTTCAGCGTGCAGGAAATGGGGCTACGTCAGCCCCAGTTACGCAAGAATGCATTGATCAGGCGAGGAGGTGCAGGATGCTGGTATTAAGTCGTAAAACGGGAGAATCGATCCAGATTGATGACGATATTTTGGTTACGGTTTCGGAGGTCAAAGGGGGACGCGTTCGACTGTCCATCGAAGCACCGCGTTCCATTCGGATTGTGCGACAGGAGATTCTGGAACGCGACTTTCCCGAGAAGTCCCCAGAGATACCCCTGGACCTGCAGGCACCTTCGCTGAGATGTGTGTCATAAAACATGGAATGGTCAGGCGACGGGTTGTAACGTCAACGTGGTTCCGTTGGCGGCAGATGTCGTGACGGATTCTGCGCTGCGTTTGAACTGCCGGTGCCAACCGCAGCGGTTTTTCCGTCGATTTTTGGTGGCGTCGAACAGGGTCACCGACCTGTGGATTCAAAACAGTGAGAATCGTTTCGCCGGAATGGCTGGAATTACGATTCTCGCTGTCCTGAGGGTTTCGGGTTCGTCGAGTTCCTTTCAGAATGCCACTGGGCTGCAGAGGGTTGTCTTCAGGCAGCGGATAAGTATAAGTACATCCCGTAGTCTGATGGGTCATGCAGGAAGCCATACGAAAAGCCAGGGTCTTGGTCGAGGCGCTCGGTTGGATTCAGAGATTCAAGGGGCGGTACGTTGTCATCAAGCTGGGCGGCAGCACTCTGGATCAGCCCGACGCTGTCAACAGTCTGCTGACGGATGTTGTGTTTATGTCGGCCGTCGGTATGCGGCCGGTCATCGTTCACGGCGGTGGGAAAGCTATTAGCGCTGCAATGACGGAAGCTGGCATTGAGCCACGTTTCGTTGAAGGACGACGCTACACAGACCCTGAGACTTTGAAGATTGCGTCGCAGGTCCTGGTCACGCACATTTCGCCCGGCATTGTCGAATCGCTGAAACGTCATGGGGCCACCGCCACGGCACTGCACTTTCAGACTGAGAACGCCCTGATTGCCGAAAAACTGGAACTTAAGACCGGCAGCGGGAAAGCAATTGACCTGGGTCACGTAGGGCATGTGACCGGAATTGATCGCGAATTGCTGTCGCGTGTGTGTTCCACCGGCACGATTCCCGTCATCCCCTGCATTGCGCTGGACGAAACGGGGCATCGGTTGAACGTCAACGCAGATACGGCCGCGGCAGCTGTTGCTCGGGAATTGAACGTTGAAAAATTGATTTTCCTCAGCGACATCCCCGGGATTCTGACAGACGTTGACAATCCGGAATCACGACTGTCTCATGTCGATGCTGTCAAAGTGAGGGAACTGATTGCGAATGGCACGATATCCGGTGGCATGGTTCCCAAGGTTGAAGCCGCCCTCGACGCTCTTGATGCCGGCGTCCGCAAGGTTCACATTGTCGACGCCGCGATGCCGCATTCCGTGCTGCTGGAAATCTACTCAGACACGGGTGTCGGCACAGAAATCGTGGGGTAGACGTCGGTGCAGAATCCACTGGCCGAGCCCGCAGGTTGCAGATCGCTGCGGGCGGTCATGTTTCCTGTGGCTGCATAGCTCTCTGGTGCATAAGAGTTCCGCGTCACGGCGTGGCAGCAGCTGCGGATGTGGTTTAATCGTGATTCGCCTGACCGCGTGCCCAACCGGTGGCGTTTGTTGACCGGGCGCACATCTTCCCTTCCGTTCACCCTGCATCTCGAAAACGC
>Ga0315331_10001778_pt1 | contig 16284 bp, 13 predicted proteins | sample M160m34915metaG_FD_203456 | JGI IMG/M metagenome (GOLD analysis project Ga0315331, IMG submission 203456) | Ammonia-oxidizing marine archaeal communities from Monterey Bay, California, United States - M1 60m 34915 | ecosystem: Environmental > Aquatic > Marine > Intertidal zone | place: USA...
TTCTTCTCTTATCGCCACCGGACGCGCTTCCAATCCGGCCCCTGGCGGACGATCGACAACGAGGTTTTCGGGCAGGTCTTCGTCGACAGCGAAAACGAGCTCCAGTCGGTCTTCCTACGCTTCGTCCCCCTGGAGTTCACCAGCCCGATCAACGACGGCTTCGACTTCCGCTATGCCTTCCAACGCGATATCCCGAAGAATGCGCCGGACGACCCCAACTTCCCCAACTTCGACGTCCCGAGCGGGACCTACACTTTCCATGAGGGCGCGTTCCGGGTCTTCACGAGCCGAAACAGGCCAGTTCGTGCCGAAGCGCAGTTCGGTTACGGAAGCTACTACGACGGCACGCGAGCCCGTGTCGAGGTCGACCTGGAGTACCGCCCCTCCCATTATCTCTTCCTCGAGGTCGAATACCGATATCAGGGCATCAACCTCCCTCAGGCGGGATCCACGCTTGCCGGCTCCCCGGACCGGAACGATCGAGACACTCAGCTCTTGCGGATGAAGATCGACTTCCTCTTCACACCGAACGTGATCTGGTCCAACTTCATCCAGTACGACAATCGAAGCGACAGCGCGGGGTTGAACAGCCGTTTCCGCTACATCCTCCAGGACGGTCGGGAGTTCTTCCTGGTCTTCAACCAAGGTGTCGACACCTCGACCAACGACCTCGATCGCACCCGAACCGAGACACTCGTCAAAGGCGTTTGGACCTTTACCTTCTAGCTCGGAACCCAACGGAGGCTGAAAACCGCAATGTCATCGCCCGCCGAGCGGATCCTCACCCATCGAGATGGCGACGTCGTCACGATCCAACTGAACGACCCCGAACGGCTGAACGCCATGACCCGAGAGATGGGTGAGGCGTTTCGGGAGACCGTCTCGGAGCTCGCCCTGGACGAGACCTTGCGTGCCGTCGTCCTCACCGGGAGCGGCCGCGCTTTTTCGGCGGGCGGCGACCTCGACATGCTCCAGCAGCAGGCGGACCTCGGCGCGGCCGGGCCCGGGCGGGCCTGGCGAGGGATCCGAGACGAAATGAGCCGCTTCTACCGGCTCTTCTTGTCGATTCGGGACCTGCCTTGCCCGACGATCGCAGCGCTCAACGGACACGCCATCGGGGCCGGCTTCTGCGTCGCCCTGGGCTGTGATTTTCGATTCGCAGCCGCGGAGGCCAAGCTCGGACTGAACTTCACGCGAATCGGGGTCCATCCCGGCATGGCCGCGACCTGGAACCTCCCCCGCCTGGTGGGCCCCGGGCTCGCCGCTGAACTGCTCTTCACCAGCCGGGTGATCGACGGCGAGGAGGCCGGAAGGGTCGGCCTCGCCAACCGGGTCCTCCCCCGAGACGAGGTACTCCCCGCAGCCCAAGCCACGGCGAACGAAATCGCCGCAAATGCGCCACTCGCCGTCCGCGCGGCCAAACAGGCGCTGCGGCGCTCCGAAACCGCCTCGATCGAGGACCAGCTCCAATTCGAGGCGAGCGAGCAGGCAAAAAACTTCGAGAGCCGTGACGCCCAAGAGGGCATCGCAGCCGTCCGCGAGAAACGTACGCCCACTTTCAAGGGGCGCTGAGGCGACGGCTGAATGAAGCGTCGCGGCGGATCGACCCGGCCCGGAAAAATGCTGTCCCGTGACGGCAGACACGGTCCATTCCAACGGAACTGACGATCCTCTTTGCGAGTCTCAAGTCCTCCCAGCCCGCGTTCGACAAGAAAGGGGACTGGGCGCTCCCCGAAGCCCGCCCCCCGTCCCCTGACCAAGAAGGAAGAATCACCTTGACCCGCGCACTGCGCAGCCACCAACTCTGGCTCACTCTCGCCTATTTCGGACTGCTCTCTTTGATGGCTCGGGGGTTTGTGTGAGCCCAGCGGGGCGGTCTCCGACCGACCCCCAAGCGGCCCCCGGACACCCCCTCCGACCGGCTAGAGCGCTTCCGTGACGCCGCAAATTTCGCTGGCGTTGAAGAAATAGGAGGTCTCCAGCTGTGCCGTTTCAGGCGCGTCGGAACCATGGGTCGCATTCTGCTCGAGATCGGTTCCGAAGTCGCCGCGCAGCGATCCGGCGGGCGCCTCATTCGAGTTCGTCGGCCCCATCAGATCCCGCCACTGCTTGATCGCGCCCTCCCCTTCGAGGATCAGCGCGACGACCGGGCCCGAGGTCATGAAAGCCACCAGGTCGTTGAAAAAGGGGCGCTCCTTGTGGACCGCATAGAAGCCCTGCGCACCCTGCTCGGTCAGCTGCATCTTCTTCATTGCCAGGATCTCGAGCCCGGACTCTTCGATCCGAGACAAGATCTGACCAGCGACCTTCTTGCGGACGGCGTCCGGCTTGATGATGGCGAAGGTGCGTTCGAGGGCCATGTTCGGATCTCCTGGAATCGGCCGTCTTCCGACCGCGGGGCTCGGACCCGGGGACCATGCGTCCACTCGGGCCGGGTTTAGGGCGGCCCAGCGTAGCGGAGAATCGCCGGGATTCTTGCCCACAAGAGGCGGTTTTTCCCCGACCACGACATCAGGTGAAGACCACGGCCGACTTCCCCCGACGCGGGCCCAGCCACCATCCCTCCCAGCGCGCTCCCCGACGCGGGCCCAGCCACCATCCCTCCCAGCGCGCTCCCCGACCGGAACTAGCGCACCGCCAATACGACCTTCCCGAAATGGGAGCTGGCCTTCAACATCCGGTGGGCCTCCGCCGCCTCCGCCAACGGGAAGACCCGATGCAGCACGGGGCGGATCTCTCCAGCCGCCAGATCTGCACCGAAGCGCGCGAGGAACGCCTCGACGAGTGCGCGCTTTTCGGAGTCGGCCCGAGTGCGCAGCGTCGAACCGATGACGCGAAGCCGCCGGGACAAGAGCATTCCGAGGGAGATTTCCGCCTTCGCGCCCCCCATCAGGCCGATCAAGACGAGGGCACCCTCCTGGGCCAAGGCCGCCATATTCCCCTCGAGATAGGTCCCCCCGATCGAATCCAGCACGATGTCCACACCACGATCCTGGGTCGCGGACCGCGCGACCGCCGACCAATCCTCTTCGCGATAGTTCGCAACCACGTCTGCGCCGAGATCCAGACAACGTTGGACCTTCTCGTCGCTGCCCACCGTCGCGATCACCTGGCCGCCTGCCCGCTTGACCAAATCGATCGTCGTCGTGCCGATTCCGCTCCCGCCTCCATGGACGAGCACGCTGCCCCCCTCGCGCAGACCACCGAGCTGGAAGACATTCGAGAAGACGGTGAGCAGCGTCTCACTCAGTCCCGCGCCTTCTTCGAAGGAGAGCGCGTTTGGCAGCGCCATCACCGACCCCGCGTCGACCACGGCTTCCTCTGCATATCCACCACCGGGGAGTAGAGCCATCACCCGATCGCCTAGCGCGAAAGCATCTACTCCCGCCCCGAGCTCACTCACCACACCCGCGCACTCGAGCCCGAGGGTCGTTGGTGCGCCGGCCGGCGGTGGGTAGAAGCCCTGCCGCTGTAGGAGATCTGCGCGGTTGACTCCCGCCGCGTGAATCTCGATCCGAATTGCCTCAGGCCGGATCTCCGGCGGGTCGATCCGCCCCAGCTGCAGGCAACGCTCGTCTCCAGGTTCGTCGATCACGATGGCTTTCATGGCGTCGGAGTCTAGGCCACTCGAGCTTTTTGCAGGCCGCCGCAGAGCACGACTCGACCCCGCTGTGACCCCCCTCACGAAGAACTCGCCCACACGAGACGAAGACATTGGCCATGCACTCGCGACCCTCATCCAGAAAGCGCGGATCCCTCCTCCGGACATCGGCCTGTGCCCTCTGCCTCGCCCTGCTGGCTGTCAGCGGGACGGTGGCCGCGCAGGAGCCGACTGGACCCGGGGGAGATCATTTTGCCGGCCCAAACGAGGACTGGCGCGCTCGTGGGATCGCCTTCTTCGACTTCCCCCAGCGAATCCGTGCGCGGGTCGACTCCAGCTACGACGTCCACAGCACGACTTCGGACCGTCTCGCCTCGGCGTTCATCGGCGAGGCGGGCCCCAGCATCGCCTCCGCACGAGAAATCGAGACCCGCATCTCGCTCTCACGGCCGCTCTTCGGCCACATTGAGTTCGAGATCGCCTGGCAGTCCAGAGCGCGGCTCGCCATGAGGGGCCCCTTCGAACTACGCGGCCAGATCGTGGGCGCTTTCATCCGCTTCAGTCCCTAGCTCCTCGAGTGACCGGAGGGGCGAAGGGGCCGCTCCGCGCGCGGCGCGTGCCCCCCATGCCCGCTGGCCGCCCAGCCCAGCGCATTTACCTCTTGCGCGAAAGCTATCGGGCAAGGCATAATCCAAGGCGCAGCAGCGGATGCCGCGGAGAGCGCCATGGAGTGGTTCGACGATTTCGAGCGTAGCTGGCAGAGCGAGTACGCCGACCTGGACGTCTCGAGCCTGCCGCCCCTGGTCCGCCTCGCGCGACTGGGCGTCTTGATCGAGGCCTTCCAACACGATGTGCTCGAGCCCTTCGAGCTGACGCCGAGCGACTACGGCGTGCTCGCCGCGCTGCGACGCGCCGGCGCCCCCTACGCCCTGAAACCGAGCCAGCTCTACAGCCGGCTCCATCGCTCCTCGGGCGGCATGACGAAGATCCTGAAGCGACTCGAAGAGGCGGGGCTCGTGGAGCGAAGCCCCGACCCGGAAGATGGGCGCGGCGTACGGGTGAGTCTCACCGAACGAGGTCATTCCCTTCAAGACAGGGTCTTCCACGCCTTCCTCACATCGACCCGGAGCTTACTCGCCCCGCTGGCGGAGCATCAAATGCGCGCCGCGGACCATGCTCTGGGCGAACTGCTGGACGTATTTGAAACGCGAGCGGCGCTACGTAGCGGCGCCGCGGAGAATCGTTAGGCGGGCAAAACCCGTCGATTGAAAGAGGTGGTAGGGAATGGGACGTTTCGGGCACTACGTGATCGACGCAGATGGGCATGGAGGCGAGCCGCTGGGCTGGCGGCGACGAATCCCCGACGCCTTCTCCTCGCGCATGCAGGACTATGTCGGCTCAATGCGCGCGAAGTACACGAACCTGCCAGGCGCCGGGATGCGCAGCACCAGCGAAGACGCCGATGCCACCCCCGCGACGCACGATGACCTCGAACTCACGACCGACATGCGACCGGGGATGTACGACCCCGAACCCCGCATGAAGGACATGGACGACGAGGGCATCGACATCGCCGTTCTCTTCCCGCCCGGCTCGGGGGAAGAGTGGGCCCTGGGCGACGTCGACTTCTCCATCGCGCTCTGCGAGACGCTCAACGACGCACGCGCAGAATATGCCAGCCATGACCCCGACCGGCTGAAGCTCGTCGCAAAGCTGCCGATGATCGAGCCCAAAGCCGCCGCCGAAGAGCTCGAACGCTGCGTGACAGAGCATGGCTTCGTGGGACTCGTCACGGCGACGCATATTCGGGACAAGGACCTGGATGATCCGAGCTTCGATCCTGTCTGGGAGGCAGCCCAACGCCTGGGAGTGGCCGTCTGTACCCATGGAGGCGGTCAAGCCCCCGGCCAGACGCCCCTCATGATCGACCGCTTCGAGACCCGGCTCGGCATCCACGCGATGACCCACCCCCTCGGCGCGATGCAGGCCGTCTACCACTTCACGGTCGGGGGGCTCTGGGCACGATTCCCCGATCTCCGCGTCGGCTTCATGGAGGCCGGCGTCGGCTGGCTTCCCTTCTGGCTCGAACGGCTCGACGAGCATTGGGAGCTGATGCCGGATCAGGCCCCCCTGATCGACCGGGCGCCGTCCAGCTACTTCGCGGGTCGAGGCTTCCTCACGACCGAGCCCGACGAGAAGATGGTGCCTTACCTCTTCGACGCCGTGGGAGAAGACATCGTCTGCTACTCCTCGGATTATTGTCATTGGGACTGCGCCTTTCCCGACTCGGTCAAGATCCTCGACGAACGCGGCGACCTCCCCGAGGAAATCAAGCCCGCGCTCTTCGCAGGCAACGCCGCGAAGCTCTACGGGCTGGGAGTCCCCTCGTGAGCGGACTGAAGATCACCCCCGTAACCGCGGCCATCGGAGCGCAGATCGCCGGCGTCGACCTACGCGAGCCCCTGACGGAGAGCCTTCGCGAGGCCCTTCTCGACGCACTCGTGACGCATCATGTCCTCTTCTTTCGGGGTCAGGACATCACTCCCGAGCAGCAGGTCGCCTTCGCCAAGGAATTTGGGCCCATCAGCTATCCGCCCTTCGCACCCAAATACGGCACGAACCCCGAGTACATCGTGCTCGACCAGGCCAATCCCCGGGGCGAAGGCGCAGACGCCTGGCATTCGGACAACTCCTTCATGACGGAGCCGCCGATGGGCTCCCTGCTGCGCGCCGTCCAGATCCCGGAGGTCGGCGGAGATACCTGCTTCGCCAGTACGGTCGCGGCCTACGAAGCACTCTCGCCGCCGATCCAACGCCTCGTAGACGGCCTGACCGCCGTACACGACATCACGAAGCCACTCGCCAAGGGCATCGCCGCCGGCCACACGACGGCCAACCTCGCCGAAGTGCAGGCACAATGGCCCCCGGTCGAGCACCCGGTCGTACGCACCCACCCCGTCACGGGCAAAAAATCCCTCTACGTCAACCGTAACTCCACGACGCATCTGGTCGGGGTCGGCGAGCGAGAGAACGAAGCCCTGCTGCCCATGCTGATGGACCATATCCGGTCGCCGGAATTCCAATGCCGCTTCAGCTGGGACACCCACTCCGTCGCCTTCTGGGACAACCGAAGCGCCCAGCATTTCGCCGTGCCGGACTACCAGAGCCGCCGCATCATGAACCGCGTCACGATCGCCGGCGAGAAGGTCGTCTGACCCAACCCACACCCGATCGCGGGCCGGAGGTCGCTTGACCCAATGCCCACCCGATCGCGGGCCGGAGGTCGCTTGACCCAATGCCCACCCGAACGGATCAAAGGAGAACACGAGATGACCGCCAATGAGCCCGACGAGCAGAAAACCCCACGTGTGAAATTTCGCCATCTCGACGACGAGAAATGGCAGAGCGTACGAGCGATCGAGCTGCCCACCGGCCCCGCCTACGTCCGCGAGAAGTGGCTCGAGTTCAGCGACCAATGTCTATCGCTCTTCGCCCGCTGGGACCCTGGAATGATGATCCACAAACATGGACACCAAAGCGAACACGTGGTCTACGTGATCTCGGGCTCGATGACCTGTGGCGATGTCGAGTGCACGCCCGGTATGCATATCACGCTCGAGCAGGGCGCGGCCTTCGGTCCCTTCGTGGCCGGCCCCGACGGGGTCGAGCTCTTCGAGGTCATGATGGGCGACCCGCGTTCCTTCCCGGCGGATACGGAAGGGTTCGACCGTTTGCTCGCGGAGAAGAACGCCAAGCGACTCCCGAACCCGCCCATCGACATGCCAGACTGGCTCGAAGACACCCGCAACTGAAGACGGATCCCAGAGAAACCCGTCCCTGGAGGCCCCATGCCCGACCGCCCCCGCACCGAGGATCCGACGCCCTCCCCCGCTCCCGCCAAGATTCTGAAATATGCTCGAATCGACTGGGACAATCCGCTCGCGACCTCGAAGGCGGGAACGGCTCCGCCCCGCGCCCTCGTCGAGGAGGCCCGACGGGTCGGGGCGAGAAGAAAAAAGCTGGTCCGGGGTGAGGCCGGTTTCTACATGAACCGCTCGCTGCTTCCGCCGGGCTACCGCGTCCCACCCCATCATCACAATCACGACGAGATGCTGATCATCTTGTCGGGGGGGTGTGTCTTCGAAGACGATTTTGGAGAGGCCGGCCCCGACGACACGGTCGTGATCCCCGCGAAAAACCGCTACGGCTTCGTGTGTGGGCCCGAAGGAATGGAGTTCCTCACGATTCGTCTCGGAGAAGCCACCACCGAACTCTGATTCGGGAGGTCATCGATGATCGACTGCCATACTCACGTCGTCGCCCCGGACCAGAACGCCTACCCCCTCAATCCTCGCGACCTGTCGGGGGAGTGGTACCGGGAGGCCCCCGCGAGCGCCGAGGACCTGGCTGGCGCGATGGACGCCTGCGGCGTCTCTCACGCCGTGCTCGTACAAGGGGTCGGTGCCTACGGATTCGACAACCGCTACGTCGCGGACGCCGCCGCCTCGGCTCCGGATCGTTTCGTCTCGGCTTGTGCGCTCGACATGGAGTCGGAGAGCGCCGCCGCGGATCTGGACTACTGGGTCAACGAGCGAGGCGTACGGGGCATCCGGCTCTTCGCCCTGAGCCGAGAAGGACCTTCCTGGCTGAACGATCCTCGCACCTTCCCCGTCTGGAATCGGGCGCGAGACCTGGACGTGCACGTCATCGTCACCATCCTCCCGCACCAGCTCGACGAGCTCGAAGAGGCGCTTCGTCGCTTCCCCGACGTGCCGGTCTCCCTCGACCACTGCGGCTTCGCGCTCGGGGAGCCTGCGACTCGAGAACGGCTCTTCCAACTCTCGGAATACGCCAATCTCAACCTCAAGGTCTCGACCCACAATCTCGACGAGGCGGTCGAGGCATCCGGGAGCGCGCAGCCCATCGTATCCGAACTCGTCTTGGAGTTCGGAGCGCGGCGACTCATGTGGGGCTCCGATTTCTGCCAGACACACGACCGGAGCTACGCCGAGTTGGCCGCACTCGCCCGAGAAGCCTTCGGCGGAATCTCCGAAGAGGACCGTCAAATCTGCTTCACGCAGACCGCCCGACGTTTGTGGCCACAGCTTCGCTAGCAGAGCCCCCAGCATCGCACGCCGCGGTGTCGCCCCCGACGGATCCCGCTCCTGACTCCGACCGAGCGAAGGCTCGAGCGAAGACGCCGCGAGCGGCACGATCCTCGGTTCCCGGGAGACTCCGATTCGGATACTCTCCCAGTGGACTGCCGCCGAGGACCCGCGTCGAGCTTCGGAACGCGCTGCACGCGAGAGCAGAGAGGACTTCGTCTCTTGTCCGAACAAGAAGACGCTCCGGGCGACGAGACCGAGGCGGTCACCCGAGTCAGTAGATCGAACGTCGAGGAGCAGCGCTCCGAGGACGCGCCCACCGAGCTGGCCCGGCCCAGCTCGGAACAAGAGACTCTGCGCAGCAGCGGCGACGCCGGCCATGCCTTGGAGCCGACGGTTCCGGCCAGCGGCGCTCCGATGAGACCGAACGCCCCGATTGCCCGCGGCCCGACCGACACGCGCGTGCTCGGCACCAACGACACCCCACCGCCGCTCCCCCTTTCTCCGGACGAACTCGTCGGGCACCGACTGCTCGACCGGTATCTCATCGGCCAAAAGATCGGAGCCGGAGGGTTTGGAGCCGTTTTCGAGGCCTCCGACGAACTCAAACGAGCCGGCGGCGAAGAATCCCAGATCGCCATCAAAGTGCTCGAAAAGCACATGATCGACGACCGGATCGACGTGCTGATTCAGGAGGTGAGCCGCAGCCATCAGGTCTCCCACCCCAACATCCTCCGAGTCTATGAGCTCCACATCGACCGTGGCCTGGCCTTCATCACCATGGAATTGCTCCAAGGCGAAACGCTCAAGCAACGACTCGCAGAGGCGCACCTCTCCAGGGTCGAGGCGGGTACGCTGCTCCCCTTGAGCGAGATCGACTCCATGGCCCGGCAGGTCTGCGAAGCCCTCGAATATTGCCACGGTCAGGAACTCGTTCACGCCGACATCAAGCCCGACAACATCTTCCTGTGTTCCGACGGGAACGTTAAGGTGCTCGATCTCGGCATCGCGCAGATCATCGGTACCCCGGGCCGGATCCGTGGCTATTCCGCGAGCTACGCCAGCCCAGAGCAACAAAGCGGGGAACCCCCTCATCCCAAAGACGACATCTTTGCGCTGGGCTGTGTCCTATATGAATGCCTGACGGGGCAACGCGTACAACAGGCAAACTCCGGCGTGTCGACGGAAGACTTCGACTCCGGCTCTCTGCCTCCGCGCTATCGGCGAGCGGTTGCGAGCAGCCTGGCCTTGGAACGCACCGCACGAGAAGGCTCCGCGGGAGCGATCTGGCGCAAGATCAGCCCCGAGGCCCGCCGCCGGCGCTGGACGCTCGGCGCGGTGGCGGCCCTGGTTCTGGTCGGCCTCATCGGCATCGGACTGCTGGGAATCGAAACCGGCCGAGGCGAAATTGCCGTCTCCAAAGCGGATCAGGCGATCGCCGAGGAAGCCTATCGGGCGGCGTTGCGCGCCGCCGACGACGACTCCGGAGTCGCCCAAGAATCCCTCGTCACCGCCATCGAAGCCAATCCCTACCACGTCGAATCCGCACAGCTGATGGCCAAGCTGCTCCTCGAAACCCCGGCCTCGAACCCCGTCGCCTATAGCCTCGTCTGGGCAGACTTTGCCAAAGCCCTCTTCGCGGCCCCGCGCTCGGAGGCTCTGCTCGGAGCGGCCCGCGAAGCGACCGACTCTCTGCTCGCCGTCGATGCGACAGCGCTCCGGCGAAGTGAGCAGAAGAGTCGATTCGGGGCCCCTCTCTGTGTTCTTGGCCAGGCGGGCTATCGCGTCGAAGAACTGGAGCGTCTGCGGGCCGAGCTCTCGCTCAGCTGCTGAACCCGATCACGCACTCCAGGCCATGCATCGATCCAGCCTTCGCCGTGATCGACCCCCTCGAGTTCGAGTAATGACTCACCCTGCGGCCGGTTCTCGAGCCAAGCCCGGGTGAGTTCGGGCGGGGAAACCGCGTCTTCCGTGCCGACGACGTGCAGGGAGATCAGTCCCGAACGCAGCGCACCGGGGATTGGCGCGGAATACGAGAGGATCTCTCGGGTATAGCCGTGATGATCGAGCCAGCCCGGCAGGTCCAGGTTCGTACCGAGGGTCACCACCGCATCGACCTCCGGCATCCGAGCGGCAACGTGAGCCGCAATCCGGCCCCCACCGCTCACTCCGACGAGGATGAGACCTCGCCGCGAGCCGAGTTCTTGGCTGATGACCCCCGCGGTACTCCGTATGACATCTTCTGAGTAGCGACGAGTCGTCCATACACTGGGTTCACACGAGGGGTCGATCTCGACCAGGCCGAAGGAGCAGGGCCGGGAGATCACGAAACCGCAGGAGTCTGCACGGCGCATCAACTCGATCGCCAGAGCCCGCGTCGGCGTGGGATCCGCCGAAACGCGCCCCGCGCGAATCCATGAGCGACCATCCCCCGCGATGAAGGCGAACAGGAACTGCGAGTCCGGACCCTCGCACTCCGTTTTCGTAAACACCTTGTGGAGATACGGGTCCGATCTCACGATCCGCTCGTCGAGCCGTACCCGCGAATGCCAGAATAGATTATGGTTACCGTGTTTTTCGTGAAGCCAAAGGGAGCAGGCCATCGTGAAGAACGAGCAGAACGCAACGATCGCAACCTGGCCGACGCGCCGCGGAAGCAAACTCCTTCGGCGCGCGCCTGCGACCTCGTTGAACTCCTTAAAGGAGAACGGCCCCGCCTTCGACACTCTCGTCGCCTCCTTCCGACAAACTGCCGGGCCCCGCGCCGGGTGCGGCACGCTCGCAATCTCTCTCGCCACGATCGCGCTCTTCAGTTTGGGATGCGGAAGCGTACCGAGCAAAGACGCCAGCCGCGCGCTCGACCGCCGAATCGAGCTCTCTCAGCTCGACGTGGTCGATTGCATCGTCGAGGGAGCCGTCCGACAGATGGGACGCAACTTCGTCTACCAAGAACCTCCCCGCATGGCGAGGATGACCGAGTTCGAGTGTGCGTCTCTGGGCGGCACTTTCGTCGCCTTCGACCCGACCGAGCCCAACGCCGTCGTCGAGCGATGGCTGCCCTTCGCAGAAGCCGGTGACGTCGAGGCGCAGCATCGGCTCGGGCTCCTTTACGAGGGCCTGCTCGGCGCGGACCCCGATTACGAGAAAGCCGCGCGCTGGTACGGGGAGGCGGTCGAACAGGGTCATCGGGAGTCGATGTACGCGCTCAGCGTGCTCTACGAGAAAGGCCTTGGCGTCGACCCGGACATCGTCCGCGCGCTCGACCTCTACCGGCAAGCTTCGGGTCTCGGCGCAGACAGCCTGATGCTGTCCTCTGAGGCCTACCGAGAGATCGACGCCGCGCGTGCGAGTCTCGCGACGGAGATCTCGGAGCTCGAGGTCCAGCGGAGCCTCCTCGAAGAACAGGTAGCCATGCTCAAGACCGCCGAACGGGCTGAGGACGAGGGTAGCCGAGCACGCATCGTCGCCCTCGAGTCGCTCGCGGATCAGCTGAGATCGCAACTGACCCAAAAGGAGTCTCGGGTGGCTTCGCTGCCGGCCTACCGGCTGATCGACCGCACCGACCGACGGCGACCGCGCACCTTCGATTTCCCCGAACTCCCAGCGGGCGTCATGCGGAGCCAGTCGATGGGGAGCTATTACGCCCTGGTGATCGGCAACAACGACTACGATCAACTCCCCGACCTGGAAACGCCCCACAACGACGCCCAAAGAATCAGCGAGTTGCTGACCGAACGTTTTGGCTTCTCTACCCAGCTCCTGCTCGACGCAAACGAAGAGGACATCAAGAGAGCCATCTACGACCTCGGTCAGGCGGCAGGGGAAACCGATAACCTCTTGATCTACTTCGCGGGCCACGGAGAGCTGAGAGACGAGGCCGACCGCTCGCGACTCCGAGGCTATTGGCTTCCGACGAACGCCGATGAGGACCAGGACGTCAACTGGGTCGACAACTGGTGGGTCACCAGCCATCTCGACAACGCCGCGGCGCGGCGTGTGCTCGTGATCGCAGACTCCTGTTACGGAGGCGTCTTCTCGACGGACCTCCCGATCGGGCCCGTCACCCGGCTGCCGCCCCTCAGTGAACGAGATTTCAATCGCAAGATCGAGCGAAAGAGCCGGTTCGTCCTCGCATCGGGGGGGAATGCTCCCGTGCTGGACAAAGAGGGCCCGACGGCGAGCCACTCCGTGTTCGCCCGCGCGTTCATCGAGATCCTCGACGGAGCCAGCGGCCCGATTTCAATCATCGAGCTCTACGGGCGCGTCTTCGACCTCATGTACGAACGCTTGTCGGCCGTAGGGTTGAATCAGGAACCCGAGCTACGCGTCATTCGGGCGGCAGGGCATCAGAGCGAGGGTGATTTCTACTTTGTCTCCGGTGAATCGCCCGCGCGCTGAATCGCCGTCGCACGGGCATCGGGCTCGCGAAGAGGCCCGAAGAAAACTGACGATCCGACCGCATACAGACCCCGCTCCCCGGCAACTCCCTGGAGCCCCCGGAAAAACATGGCTTCTGACTCGAAGAGCCCGACTCTGCCTCTCTCCAGCCTGATCACCCTCGTCCTGATCCTCGCCACCGGGTGTCTCAGCGACGTGGGGGATCAGGACAAAGGGACCCAGTTCGCGGCGGCCTCGGCAGTCGGTCTCGGCGACCCCGTGGCCGGCACGTTCCAAACCCGGAGCGGCTCCGAGGTCCTGCTCTCTGGCAAAGACAGCGACAGCACGGCAGCACCGCTCTTCGATTTCGAGTGGCGCCAGGTCGTCGGCCCTGGCGATCCAGTCGTCGACCTCTTCGAACGCGATCTCGTGAGCCGAAGCTTCACGGCGCCCGACGAGGACGTGACGCTCGAATTCGAGCTGACCGTGCGAAACGTCGACGGTGTCGAATCCACCGACACGGTGATGATTCATGTAAATACGATCGCCGACTCGAACGAGTTCCTGCGTGATCCCAACGTGGACGAGTCCTTCTACCTCTTCGTCTCCCCCAAGTCCTCGGGGCCCGTCGCGACCCCCACCACTTATTCTCTGAGCGTGGCCCCGATCGTGTACTGGACGGGGAGGGATGGGATCGCTCGGAGCATGACCCTCGGTCGGGTGCTCGACATCTCGGGAGTGATCGAGCGTGACTTCGATGTCCCCTCGAATCCCGTCGACGCCAGTCAGCAGCGTCACAAACTGCCCGTACCCCTGCTCGACTTCGACGAGATCAACAAAGCCTTCCAGGACACAGCTCGGGGGGGGCGTCTCGAATTCGAAGAAATCGATGAAGCACAGGTCGAGTTGCTGATCGGCATCGACGAGATCGTGGGATCCGCCAATCTGGAAGTCTTCGTGGGCCGACCCGGCAATGCGTCCCCCTACCTCGCGATCGACGGAACGTGGCTCTACCCCGACGGATCAGAAACGACCGACCTCCCCCGCGGCGCCATTCTCGGAGAGGATCGTTCCAGCGTGACCATCGACCTGGAGAATCTCCGCCAGGAATTGGCGGTCGAGTCGAAGGCTTCCGCCCGCAACTACTATCGCTGCATCGACCCGCTCGACCAGGCAACGACGCTCTCCGATTGGCTCGAACATGCCGGCTTCGAGGACCCCGACAATGCGAGTGGAATCGTCAATGCCCGGTACCTGAACAACTACGACCTCGGGTTCGGGCGAGACATGTACATCCGCCGGGATGAGGACGGAAACGTCTATTCCTATGTCGTCAATTACCCCAGCCTCGAATCCTTGCTGAAGGGGGCGGGCGAGTTCGCGACGGTCGTCATGGAATACAGCGACGCACCCGACCCCCTCGAAGCCTGCGGCACGCCGATCGCCTCTTCGGAGGACAAGATCGTCAAGTTCTACGCGTACTCGCCCAACTCCGGCACGGGCGCGATGGAGCGGACTTTGAGCCAGAACTTCGACGGGAGAGGCGAGCGCTTCCTCCCAGGCGTCTGCACGGCCTGCCACGATGGGCGGCTCTCGAGCATCGAGGGGCTCAACCCGATCCACTACGACCTCTCGGACACGCGGAACGTTCGCGCCACGAACGAGATACTCGCCTCGAGCGCGAACCTCGAAGCCACCTTCATGCCCTGGGACATCGACTCCTTCCTCTTCGCGCGCGCCGAGGACCCTGCCCTCGTCGACCCGTCCCTGAACGAAGCCGAGTTCACCAATGCCCAGCTGGACAGCGCCTCCCTCGAAGCCCAACAAGACTCCCTGCGGCGGCTCAACGAAGCGACGCTCTCCACGTACCTCGGTGACCCTTCACGTTATGAAGCCCCCCTTCGCTTGATCCACCTCTGGTACGGCAACGCCTCCGCGATCGCCGATCCGATCACGGACCCGAGCAACACGGACGCCCTCCTCTCGAGCCTTCCCGAATCCGACTTCGATGGGACCATGATTCAACCGGGCTGGGCGGGACAGGAAACGCTTTACCGGGACGTTTTTGCCCGCAATTGCCGTATGTGTCACACCCAGCAGGATCGGGCGAGCGTGAATTTCGACACCTATGCCGAATTCATAGACAACCCCTTCCTCACCTCCTACGTCTTTGAGCAGGGCAGGATGCCCGTCGCACGCCTGACCCATGACCGGTTTTGGGTCGATTTTACCGGCCAAACGAATGCAGCAGAGAGACTTCGGTCGGCGATCGGCGCTGAGGCCGAGGGACTGACTCCGGGACAGCCCAAGGCCGTCCTCTCGATCATCGACGCCGGGGCTACCTTCGACGCAGGACAAGAGATCCGAGGCGTCGACGCCTCGACCGGAGAGCTCGAGCCGGTCACGGTCTCCATCGACGGCAGCTCGAGCCTCTTCACCGACGAGTTTCGCTGGAGTCTCGAAACCGAGGGGCTCGGCTGTCCGAACTCGCCCGAACTCTTCGGCGATGGATCCTCACAGGCTTCTCTCGTCGTCGATTCCTCCCCCTGTCGGTTCAGCGTCCAGCTCGAAGCATTAGACGACAGCGCCAGCGACACGGCGGAAGTCGTATTCACCTCCAACCGACTGCCCACGGCGACCACTTTTTCCGCTCCGCTGACGAATTACGTACCGGGAGATGCCTCCCTCGCCATCGACGTTCTCGGCCGGACCGAGATCGGATCATTCGGCGACCCGCCCCTCTCCGTCGATTCCGAAGAAGCGAACGTCGAAATCGACCTGCCGAGCCAGACATTGACCCTCTGGTTCCCTCCCTTGAGCGGGGTTTCAGGACAAAGCCTCTCCTACGTCGTTCGAGATAGCAGCAACGGCGACGGCAGTCTCTTCGACTCAGAGATCGGCGAGATCTTCGTCTCGATTCCCCCGATCGAGGTGTCGCTCTCCCTCAACGGCGCCATCATCGGCACGTCGGCAGAGCTCAAATGGACCGTGCCACCCGGGTTCGTCCCCGACAGCTACACGCTCGAAAGAGATGGGCCTATCTTCGATGGTTTCTCGCCGATCGCAGGCTGTGCGCCACCGCCCATCAGCTGCACGTCGAACCCTGCGGCGACCTGTTCGTGTACCGATACGAACCTCACCGAAGGGGAGACCTACCAGTATCGCGTCCGCTACAGCGTCGAATATTTCGACGCCGATTCG
>Ga0315331_10001784_pt1 | contig 16244 bp, 9 predicted proteins | sample M160m34915metaG_FD_203456 | JGI IMG/M metagenome (GOLD analysis project Ga0315331, IMG submission 203456) | Ammonia-oxidizing marine archaeal communities from Monterey Bay, California, United States - M1 60m 34915 | ecosystem: Environmental > Aquatic > Marine > Intertidal zone | place: USA...
CGCTGACCCAAGACGCAGAGGGAGGTCGACATGTCATCTACCGAACTGCCGAAGGCCAGCTACACGAACTCATCTCGACCGCCGAGACAAGCACCGCGAGCAAGACCATTCTTTCACTTCCAGGCACCGCCCCACCGGCAGCCGGACAACCGAGCAGCTACACCCTGGCAGAGGGCCAGCAACAGGTACTCTACCGGGGCCAGGACAGTCACCTTCACCTCTTGTCGAAACCGACTGCTGACGTAAACGACGATCCCTGGCAACATACCGACCTGACCGCACAACTCGAGATACCGATTGCCGCCAGCGATCCGTCGGCGGTTGTCGTCGACGGCGTGCCGCACGTTGTCTACGTCGACCAGGATTGCAGGATCCGCGAGCTCTGGTTCGATGGAGCCTGGCAACATTATCCGCTACCGGCTCTCCCGCGAACGGACGGTGACGCTATCATCTCACGCGACCAATCGACTCTCTATGTCACGTATCGAACCATGTTCGGTGCTCCCTGTGAACAACGCCTTTCACTCCAGGATATCCAACCGGGTCAACGACGCTGGATACCTCGACTGATCTACCGGCTGCCAGCGGCTGGACAACCCGTCGGCTACAACGCCGGTGGGAAGCGACACGTCGTCTTCTGGGCAGCAGACAAGTGGCCTCACGATGACCCCTTTTACTTTGACGGAATCGAACGAAGACAGCCTGACTACCGACGCTACGACGGTCCTCGCAACACGCTGGTCCACGCCTGGGACAAGGGAGAACGTTTCCGGCGCCTGTACCAAATCGGAAACTCGCCAAGCCCGGTGGCAGGAAGTCCTTGCCTGGTCCCTGACGTTCAAGCGGACCAGCAGCACCTGGCTTACCGTAATGCCGAGGGACACATCCAGGAAGCAACTTTCCAGAACCAGCAGGGTGCCTGGAAACTGGTCGACGCCACGGCCCTGGCCTGGGCCCCCCCCGCTGCCGGAGAACCGAGCGGGCTAGTTTCGACTCAGACTGGCGAGCGATACTACGTCTACCGAGGTCAAGATGGTCACCTGCACGAGCTTTGCTTCGACGGTCAGTGGAATCATCGTGACCTGGGTGAAATCGACAAATGACCACACACTCTGCCCACTTGCAAAAGGCAACCATTTAGGTGTGAAAGAGCACTGTCCATACTGACCCAACCCGGAGTGATACGATGCGTCGCCTGTTTCCGCTGCTGCTACTGATACTCACCGTTGGCTGTAGTTCCCGCCAGGAAACACCTGCAACGAATCAACCAACACAGGAAAACGAGAAATCGGTCGTCGATACGGGTGACTCCAGTGATGTTTCCAGCAACGGCAAACTGCTGCTTAACGAACTGCTTGCCTCGAACCGCGCCAACCGCCGCGACGATACGGGCGCAACCAGCGACTGGGTTGAAGTCCATAACGCAGGGACCAACACGCTGCGACTGGACGGCTACCACTTGACCGACGACGTGCAGGTTCCCAATAAATGGGCCTTTCCCCAGGCGCGGATGCCAGCCGGCGGTCTTTACCTGGTCTGGATGTCAGGCCTGGACCGGACAGCACTGGACCCCAAGGTCCTGGCAACCTCGACCGCCGCAATCCCCTTCCAGCGCACGTTAATCGAAGAGGGATCCAAATGGAAATACCTGGCTGGCAGCAGCAAGGGGCAACCCGCAGACCAAGATCAAAACAGCCCCGCAGGCTGGACTACCGTCGACTTTGATGATAGCGGTTTTGCCGTCGGGCCGGCCGGCTTTGGTTACGGGGATGAGGATGATGCCACGGTGTTACCTAAAGGCACGACGGCTGTCCTGCTCCGGCGAGAATTCAGCCTCGACAATCCTCTCTACTCCGAATCCCTGATCCTAGAGGTCGACTATGACGACGGTTTTGCTGCTTACCTGAACGGCACGCGCGTCGCTGCGGCCAACTGTCCACGCGGAGAACCGAGGCTGAACATGCTGGCTGGTGACAATCACGAGGCAGGGAATGCCGAACGCTTTGACCTCTCGGCTCATGTTGACCTGCTCCGACGCGGCAAGAACGTGCTGGCAATCGCCGGTTTCAACAATAGCGCAACCAGTAGCGACATGTCGCTGAACGCCTCGTTAGGGACCGTAGCAGCAGCTTGCCATGCCAGCTTCGCTCTCAAGAAGAAAGGGGGAACTCTCCACCTAATCGCACCCGACGGAACGGTCGCTGACGAAATTCAATACCCATCTCAACAATCGGATCAAGCACTCGGGCGAATCGACTCACAAGATCCAGGAGCCGGCTGGGGCTATTTCCTGACCCCCACGCCAGGCTCAGCCAACACGGGCCCCATCCAGGGGGCACCGATCAAATCACGTATCTCGTTCTTTCCAGAGCCCGGGGCGTACGCGGAAGGGGTCGAGGTCCAGATCAGCCAGGAATCCTGGGAGGCAACCGACATTCGCTTCACCCTGGATGGCTCGGAGCCAACCGGCACGAGTCCCCTGTACGAGCAACCGGTCGCAGTGACCAACACGTCTCTCCTGCGGGCAGCCTCCTTCGTCGGAGAGGAACGGGCCAGTCCGATTGCCTCGGCAACTTACCTGGCAGGCCGCATCCCTTCGCTACCGGTCATGTCGATCTCCATGAAGCCAGAAGAGTTTGTCGAGGTGCATATGCGAAGTACGGCGACAGGACATGAAAGTGAACGAGCTGCCTTCCTGGAGCTTTTCACACCTGAAGGAGAACGGGCCGTAGCCACCAAATTTGGATTTCGACTGCACGGGGGAGCCGGGCGTCGTGGGCCACTGCAAAAAAAGAAATCCTACCGCACCTATTTCCGCAAGTCGTACGGGGATGGCCGGGTCGACTACCCGGTGATTCCGACGGCCAAGGTCGAGAACTTTGACAAGCTGGTCCTGCGGTCCAATTCTAACGATCGCGCACCCCACGGGTCCAACATCCGCGACCAGGTTGTCCGGGACGTTCACAGGGACATGGGAGCGCTGGCAGCAGACGGCTGGTGGTACGTGCTGCTGATCAATTCCAAGAGCCGTGGCATTTACAATGTGACCGAACGCATGGACGAGGAGTTCTTTACCTCGCACCTGGGCCCGGGGGAATACGATGTTATCAAGACGGGTGAGACACTGCTGAGCGGAACCAAGAAGGGCTGGAACGAGTTGAGACAATTCCTTCGTTCAACCAGCTTTTCCGACGATGCCAATTTCAAGGAACTGTCCCAGCGAGTCGATGTCAAGGACTTCACCTCGTACGTCATTGTTAATCTCTGCCTGCAAAATTTCGACTGGCCCGGCAATAACTGGTACGGGGCTAGACGGGTCCCGGATGGCAAGTGGATCTTCCTTTGCTGGGATAGCGAGTGGGGATTGGGGTACCGGCATTCAGGTGTGGATGCCCATCTCTATGGCACACACACCGATCCGTACGGTTTCATGGACAGCGGAGGCGGGGCGAACTACGGCCTGATCAGCACGTTGTTCCGCGCCATGCTTGAAAACCCAGGCTATCGTCAATATTACCAGCAGCAAGTCCGTGAACACTTACAAGGCGCACTGACAACCGAGAACATCATGCGGCATGTACACCGCCACCGTGACGCAATCGCCACCGAGATGAAACACGAGTTTGAAACCCGGAACTACAACCTGGAACAGTGGAATCAACAGCTTGCCGAGATCGAACGTTTCGCAAACTATGCGCCCAAAACATTCCTGGCCCACACGGAGGAATACTTCTCATCCCGATCGACTCCCAGTGATAACGATCGCGTGGCGCTCACCGAAGCAGCGGATGGAAGCCGGCAGATAGTCTACCGTACCGAAAAGGGTCAACTGCATGAGTTGATCTGCCCTGCCGATGCCAGCACGGTAACCAGTACAATGATTTCACTTCCGCCGACGGCACCTCCTGCCGCCGGGCAACCAAGCGCCTACACGCTGGCCGCGGGCGAGCGACATCTGCTCTACCGCGGGGATGATGATCATCTCCACGATTTATTGCTGCCGGCCGCCGCTGCCAAGGATGCTGCCTGGCAACACACGAACCTGACCGAACTGCTGGCACAACCAGTGGCCCGCTGCGATCCCTCGGTAACCGTGGTCGATGGCGTGCCGCACATCGTCTACGTGGACCAGGATTCCATGATCCATGAACTCTGGTACGACGAAGCCTGGCATCACCATCCCTTGCCGTTTATACCGCGACCGGCCAGCGACGTTGTCATCACAAGCACACCAGGTGCGCTCCATGTCAACTACCGAACGATTTTTGGTGTCCCCTGTGAACAGACTCTTTCCAGGGAAGCTGCTGCCAATGGTCAACGTAGCTGGTCGCATCGGATCTATCATCGACTACCAGCAAAGGGGCAGCCGGTCGGAGTTAACGTGGGCGGCAGGAGACGCCTTATTTACCAGGTCGCTGAAAAATGGCCCATTCATGAACCTTTTGTCTTTCGCTACCATGCACGACTTGACCCCGACTATCGTGAATACGACGAGGGACGCAACCGGCTTGTCCAGGTATGGCGCGCCGGGAAACGTTACCACGAAATAGAGACCATCGGCGAAACGCTGCCATCCGTGGTCGGGAACCTCGTCCTGGTCCAGGACGGTGAGCGAAATCAATATTACCTGGCCTACCGGAACTCGGACGGACACCTGCTGGAAGCCACCTTCCAGGAAGGTTCCTGGAAAGTAAGCAACCTGACAGAACTCGCCGGAGCACCTCCCGTCACCTCCAACCCGACAGGAATGGTCCTGAGGTTCAATGGATCGAGATACTATGTTTACCGCGGACAGGATGGTCACCTGCACGAGCTCTACTTCGACCGGTCCTGGAATCATCGCCTTCTCGGCCCGGGGGGCAACTGATGGCACGCATCCTGATTTTTTCCTGTACACAGGAAGTCTCCTCGTTCAATCCTGTGCCCAGCACGATCAAGGATTTTGTAATCGGCCGAGGCCACGCCTGGCTGGATCACCATCGATCTCTTGACGATGAAATTGGCGGGGCACTCTCGGTCTTCGAAGCCGAGGAAGACATAGAACTGGTCCCCACGATGGGTGCCGGAGCCATTACTTCCGGCGGTACCCTGCGAGATTCCGATTGGCAGGAACTCTCGCACGAACTACTCCAGTCCATCCGGGACAACGACCAGGTCGACGCCGCTTACTTTTGCCTGCACGGGGCCATGTCCGCGGAAGGAGAATCCGACCCGGAAGGCTACCTGCTCCAGGAAGCCCGCCAGATCCTCGGACCGGACGTACCGCTCGTGGTCTCGCTCGATCTCCATGGAATCCTCACCGATCGCATGATCGCCAGCAGCGATGCGATCGTGCTCTACCACACTTATCCACATATCGACATGGGGTCAACTGGCAAACGCGCCGCCCAGCTATTGCTGCGAATTCTTCGTGACGAGGTAAAGCCAGTCACCGCCCGAGTCAAAATACCGGCTCTCGTTCGAGGCGATGAACTGATCACCGCATCTGGTCTCTTTGGAAAGTGTATTGACCTCTGCCAGCAGCTCGAATCCTCCGACGTGGGACTGGCGGCTGGCATGATGATTGGTAATCCCTTTACCGATGTCCCTGAACTGAGAAGCAATAGCCTGGTCGTGACCGATGGCGATGCCCACAAGGCCAGCGAATTGGCCCGGGAATTGGCCGAGTTGTTCTGGCAACATCATGAGCAGATGCAGGTCCCCCTGGTCCCCCTGGCCGAGGCGGTACGACAGGCTGGTGAGGCAACAGGGACGGTGATCATGACCGATGCCGCGGATGCCACCAGTTCAGGTGCCTCGGGAGACAGTAATGCCATCGCCGCTGCTTTCCTGTCAGCTGGCTACACAGGTACGATCCTGGCACCTGTCGTCGACGCACCGGCCGTGCGAGCGTCCCAGGCAGCTGGTATTGGTGGAACGGTTCGTATCACGCTTGGCGGTAACCAGGACCCAGGACGATTTACACCACTTCCCGTGGAGGGCACGGTCCGCATGCTCTCTGACGGTAACTTTCGCAGTGAGACCTTTGGGCATCACTGGCAAGCGGGACCCTCCGCAGTCATCACGGCAGGCCAGGTCACCTGGATGGTCACGAGCCGACCCGTGAGCCTGTTTGATCGAGCACTCTTCCATGCCCATGGTCTCGACCCCAGGCGATTTGATGCGGTGGTCGTAAAATCGCCACACTGCGAGCCGCACATGTTCGCCGACTGGTGTGGATTGCTGCTCAACGTGGATGCTCCGGGAGCCACCAGTGCCAACCTGCTGAGCCTGGGACACACCCTAGCTCCGCGCCCCATCTTTCCACTCGACGAACCCGTCGAGCTGGAACCTGTTGTTGAGATTTACGGCAACGACTAGGCAGAACCTCTCGAAGTCAACAAACAAGTCACCCGGAATCACGTAACACATGGTTCCATTTACGGGCAACCGTGCTACGATTCCTGAGTCCCCAGGGAATCATCATCAATGCACTTGCCGGGAATCATTTCATGACCAACTCACGATCCACGCGACGTGTTTTTCTCAAGTCCACAGCGGCCAGCACCATGCTTGCTTCTGGCGTGGCCCCCGCCATCCTGGGTGCCACTGACAAGACTGGTGCCAAGCCGAAGGTGGTCGGCCCCGAGGGCCATCGTTACGAGGTCCATCACGATACCATGCAGGTACCGGATCACATCAAGTGGCAAGATACCCATGGTGTCGCCGTTGATGCCGAGGGACTGATCTACGTGAAACATCGAACCAAGACGGCCCAGGTGATGGATTCGATCGTGGTCTTTGACGCCAAGGGAAAATTCGTTCGTTCTTTTGGCAAGGAATATCACGGCGGTGGACACGGCATCGACATCCGCCGGGACGATGGCGAGGAGTTTCTCTACCTCTGTGACAACAAGGGCTATATCGCCAAGAAGACGCTCAAGGGGGAAACGGTCTGGCAACAGACGGCGCCCAAGGTTGATGTCTACCAGGGAGCCCGACCTTTCATTGCAAAAACGCCGGGCAAATATGGTAAGGGAGTCAAATTCAGCCCGACCAATATCGCATTTGCACCCGATGGTGGATTCTGGGTCGGCGACGGTTACGGATCCCATTACGTCATCCGCTACGACAAGGATGCCAAGGCGATTGGTTATTTCGGTGGGCTGGGCGCGAAGAAAGGACAATTCGAAACGCCGCATGGGCTCTGGTGGGACAACCGCCCCGGACGAAAACCCGGGCTGGTTGTTTGCGATCGTGCCAACGCGCGGCTCCAGTATTTCGACGTGGACGGAAAATACACCGGCAGCGTTCCGGACGTACTCTTCCCCGCTGACATCGACACGCGCGGGGAAATCATGGTCGTTCCCGATCTTCATGCACGCATTACCCTCCTGGACAAGGACAACAAGGTCATTGCCCACCTGGGGGATGACCCAGCCTGGCGCAAGCAGGTACTGGGAGACAACTTTTCCATGCGTCGCGAACCAGGCCGCTGGGAAAACGGACGTTTCATCCATCCTCACGACGCCTGTTTTGACCACGACGGAAACCTTTACGTGGCGGAGTGGGTCGCGATCGGACGAATTAACTTCCTGCGTCACGTCGGCTAGCGGCGTGAAACACTTGTCTCTTCCTGAAAGGAACCCTGTGACAGGAACGACCCTCATTCGCCGGGCATGGGCGACGATCATCCCGATAGTGCTTCTCGCAATCCCCATCAGCCACGCAGCCGAGCAGCCAGCAGTTTCACCAGGCACGGCAGCGCTGGGCGATACACATCATTTGGAAAAATCCTACCGGCTCGTCTGGCAGGATGAATTTGACGGACCCAGGCTGGACCGAAAAAAGTGGCAGGCCATGGACGATACGCGGATCGGCAAGTATGGGCATGGCAACGGCGAATCGCAGGTCTATCGTGACAGCGAAGGGGATACCTTCCGCGTCGCCAAGGGCATCCTGACCATCACGGCGCATCATGTTCCTGGCAAGAAATATCCACGGCGTGACAAGCCCGGGGGACCTGTGAAAGGTTACGTTGACAACCTGGACTTCACCTCGGCTAAACTAACGACGGAAGCCATGGCCTCGTTTACCTATGGGATCTTCGAGGCTCGCATCAAGAATCCAACGGGTAATGATGGCCGCGTCACGGCGATTCCCACGTGGCCTGCATTCTGGTTATTACCGGAAAGCAAGACCGCGCCTTACGCTGGCTACTGGGACCAGGCAGCGGCAAAATCCAAGCGAGAATGGGCTCGCAGTACCTGGCCCTATAGTGGTGAAATCGACATCATGGAAATGTCTGGCCGTGCCACCCGCCTGTATCATGGTGGTGCCGTTTTTCATACCAGCCCACGCAACTGGACCGTTGGCCATCTGGGCTGGTACTCCCATTACCGCCGTTACGACGGGGCAATCGATCCACGACAATGGATTGCTGATCAAAAGCTGGACGGTTCGCTCAAGGCCAGGCCGGGCCAGCTATCCTACACGTCGGCATACCATGTTTACGGCTGCCAGTGGACCCGGGACCGAATCATCTTCACCTTCGACGGCAAGCCCTGGGGACCCGGGCTCGACCTCACCAAGCCGGGCAAGTTCGGTGGTAAGCAGATGTACCGAGATTATCCCTTCTACCTGATCCTGAACCAGGCAATCGGTGGAAATTATTTCGGGGTGTGGGGACCCAATGCTCCCGGCCCGGACAAACGCGGAAAGAACGAACTCTATAACTTCACGCATTTCCCACAGTCCATGCAGGTGGACTGGGTACGCGTGTACCAACAGAAGTAAAAACCATTAACCGGAAAAACGCGAAACCATGCGAAAGATCGTGACCTGCTCCGCCTTGATCATCAGTTGCGCGATCCTGGCTCCCGCCAGTGCCCAATCACTGAAGCTGAAAATCGAGCAAATCACCTCCGGCAGCAAGCATCATTTCTTCGGTTACATCGGCCAGTGCCAGACGATCCCCTGGAACGCCACGGATCGGTACATCCTGGGGATGGAGATCGAGCACATCGACCGTCTGCCCAGGCCCGAGGAAGCAGCGACCATCATCCTTGTCGACACGCAAAATGACAACAGGATCATTCGAGTCGACAAGACCCATGCCTGGAACCCGCAACAGGGAACCATGTTCTACTGGAACCCGCTGGCCGCGGAGACCCAGTTTTTCTTCAACGACCGTGATGTCACCACCGGCAAGGTCTTTACGGTTCTTTATGACATCGAGAAACGATCCCGGATCCGTGAATACCGTGATGACCAGGCTCCCATTGGTAACGGTGGGATCGCTCAAAAAGGTGGAGCATTCCTCGGGATCAACTATGGGCGGCTGGCCCGACTGCGGCTGGTGACCGGTTATCCTGGAGCGCTCGACTGGTCCAGGTCAGAAAACGCACCGGACAACGATGGGATCTTCGTCGTCGATGTCAAAACAGGTACCCGACGACTGCTGGTCTCTTACCGTCAGTTGGCCGACAAGTTGAAATCACGTTACCCGGACATTGAAGAAATTCCTCTCTTCATCAACCATACGCTCTGGAACCGAACGGGTGACCGTGTCTACTTTTTTGCCCGTGGAAACTGGGGAACAAGCAAGGGTAAAAAAATCAACGTACCCTGTTCCGTGCATGCCGACGGTACTGAACTGACCGTGCACGAGACGCACATCGGTGGCCATCCCGAGTGGGCAGAGGGACACTTGCTGATCGGCCGGCAAGGCAAGTCACAGGTTTTCTATGATGTCGACACCAGGAAGGTTGTTGGCAAGCTGGGCACCCCGAATATCTTTCCAGATCCGGAAGGAGATATTTCTCTTTCACCCGATGCCAAGTGGTTCGTGAACGGCTACAAGCGAAAGAACGAAAACCGATTCGTGGTCTATCGTCTTTCAGATGGTCTCCACGGTCGCAGCAAGGGGATCGACAAGGGATCCTATTCCGGTGATATCCGCATCGATCCGGCGCCTCGATGGAACCGGGCCAACAATGCGATCCTGGTCCCTGGCCTGGCGGCCAACAAGACCCGACAGATGTTTATCATTCGCATCCGGGAACCTTAAAAACCGCTGCTAGCTGCCTTTCCCATTCCTCATGCGACTGGCAATGGATTACCCGAAGAATTACAATTGATGCTGTTGCCCGCCTGCTGGATAGGAAGCCGGCTTTTCACCAGGCGGTACCTGGTTTCATACCCTGCTACAGCAATTCTTTTCAACGGTCGATCACAAGAACATGCGCATGATGAAAACCTGGATTTACTGCCTGACCATGCTGCTACCGGCCGTCACGCTGGGGGCTGACAAGCCGCAGTCAGTCATTGCGCTGTTCAAGCAACACTGCGTCAAGTGTCACGGCCAGCAGGGCAAGTCCAAGGGCGACGTCAACCTCGCCACGATTCGTACGACCGCCGATTTAAATGCCAACCTGGAACAACTGCAAACGATCATCGAGGTGCTGGATGCAGGCGAGATGCCCCCGGAAAAAGAGCCTTCGCTACCAGCGGGTGTACGAACAACGACGGTCAAGCATTTACGCCAACTGCTGCACGCGGCAACATTAACCAAGGGCTTCGCGGCCACGCCCATCCGTCGCATGAACCGCTTTCAATACAGCAATGCTGTCCAGGACCTGTTTGAGTTGAAGGTCCTGGTATTTCCTCTGCCCGAACGGATGATGCGTGACCGATCCAACTACTTCCAGAAAGCCCTGAACGCTGCTGACAGCCAGATGCCCAACTCGATCACGGTGAGCAGCCGAATGCTGGGCAAATCGGCATTGATCGAACCACGACTGGCCGGCGTGGGGCCCTTTCCCCAGGATCTGCGTGCTGAAAACGGCTTCGACAACCGTGGAGATCATCTCTCCCTTTCACCGATCTTGATGGAAGCCTTTTTTCAGCTCAGCCGACGAATCGTCCAGAGTCCTAATTTCGATGGACGCACGGTCGGAATCTGGAAAACGTTTTTCGTACAACCTCCGGATGATGTGGACGTGAAGAAAGAGGTGCGCAACCGTCTCCGCAAGTTCCTGACACGGGCTTTCCGCCAACCCCTCAAAGACGACTTACTGGAACGCTACGTGGGCTACGTCACCAGTCGCATTGAATCTGGCATGCTGTTCACAGACGCTATGAAAGAAGTGGCTTCAGCTACGCTGGCTTCGCCACGTTTTCTCTACCTGTATGACAAGCCGGGTTCCGCCAAGGCAACAGCAGCATGGAACGGTTACAATCTCGCCTCGCGGCTATCTTTCTTCCTCTGGGGCAGCATTCCTGATGAAGAGCTGCTGCGTGTAGCAGCAAGCGGTAAGCTGGCTGAATCAAAGGTGTTGGCCAAACAGGTTGATCGCATGCTGGGCGACAAGAAACTCAAGCGGTTCTGTGACAGCTTTCCCTCGCAATGGCTCCAGTTAGACCGCATTGTTTCCTCCGTACCTGACGAAAAGACCTTTCCTGATTTTTATTATGCCGCGCCGAATTATCGCACCAGCATGGACATGATGATGGAACCGTTGCTGTTGTTTGAAACCGTACTGATTGAGAACCGGTCGATCATTGAATTCATCGATTCCAACTATGCATATCGTTCCACCCGCCTCCGCAATTGGTACGGCGACAAGGTCGAGGGAAAACTCGGCGGACCGGTCTCGATGCAATTCAGTCGACAGCCGGTCACCGATCGGCGACAGGGTGGCATGATTACCACCGCCGCAGTGATGACCATGACCTCCAGTCCAAATGAAACCAAGCCCATCACTCGTGGAGCCTGGCTGGCCACCGTGATCTTTAATGCACCGCCTGATCCTCCGCCAGCCAACGTACCCCCACTGCAAGCTGCTGATGACAGTAAGGACGACAACAAGACCCTTCGCGAACGGTTTGCCGTACACCGTGAAAACGCCGCCTGTGCGGGCTGCCACGCCAGGCTCGATCCCCTTGGGTTTGCCCTGGAAAACTTTGATCCCGTTGGCCGTTGGCGTGATCAGTACGAGAACGGTCGCCAGGTAGATGCATCCGGCATCCTGTTCCGCAAGCATGAATTCAACAACGTAATCGAGTTCAAGGACGCCATCCTGGCCGAGAAAGATCGTTTTGTCCGCGCTTTTTCCGAACACATGTTATCATTTGCTTTAGGTCGTGAAGCAACGGCTGCCGACGCAACAGCCCTCGACCTGGTCACAACCCGCACCAAGGATGCTGATTACCGCCTGCAAACACTGATTCACGAAATAACCCAGAGTGCACCTTTTGTCAGCAAACCCCGCGCAGTGACCAGCACAGAACCGCGGAAAAAGGAATAGACAATGAATCAAGCAAACACCATGACGGAACCTTCCAGGCGTGCTTTCTTGCGCGGCCTGGGTGGCACAGCACTGGCACTTCCCTGGCTGGAGAGTCACTCCAAGGCTGCGGCTCTCAAATCTCCTGCCCAACGTATTGCCTGGTTTTATGTACCGATCGGCGTAGTACGACGCGGTTTTTTCCCCGGTGAAGAAGATGGTCCCGTACCGAAATTTACCAGCAATCGCCAGGCGCTCAAGAATGATGCCAGGATCCCCGTGGGCGTGCAAGAGCTGAAACTGACGGCGACGATGAAACCCCTGGAGAAAGTAAAGGAGAAGGTCACGCTGGTGACTGGCATGGATCGCACCTTCCAACCGGGCACCGACGTGCATGCCCAATGCGCCTCCTGTTTTCTCAGCAGTGCCAGTCCATTCTCGGTAACCCAATCACCTTACCCCCAGGCGCGTACCCTGGATCACATGGTCGCCAGTGTCGTCGGTGGCAATACTCCCTTCCGAACACTGGAATTCAGTTGCAACAGTCACAAGGACAACCGGGAATCCATCCAGTTTGACAACGTTTCGTGGTACGGAACCAGCCATGTGGCACCATCCATGCGCGATCCTCGCAAAGCCTACCGCCGGTTATTCGGTACCCAGGAAACCAGGACCTACCGCAACATCACGGACCTGGTGCTCGAGGATGCCCGCTCATTGCGACAGGAACTTGGCTATACCGACAAACAAAAATTTAACGAGTACTTTGAATCGATTCGCACGATCGAAACTCAGTTGGACAAGCTGGAGCAGATGAAACAAGAACTCGTCAAGGTTAAGCTCGACGAACCACCGGAGGCCCATTTACCACGTGGTCAGTACATCCGGCTAATGGGAGACCTGATGGTCGTGGCCCTACAGACGGGGCTTACCAACGTGGCTACCTTCATGGTTGGCCCCGAGCGCTGGGACACGCCCTACCTGTTCGAGGGTCTCTTTGATAAGCCGCGCAGTCATCACGGGATGTCACATAACCAGGGGAAATTCCTTGACGACCTGCTCAAGCTTGATCATTTCCACATGCAGCAGTTCGCCTACCTGCTTGAAAAGATGGACGCGATCTCGGAAGCCAATGGAACATCACTACTGGACAACACCATCTTCACCTATGGTTCCGGACTTGGAGATGGGGCGACGCATCAATACAGCGCGTTGCCCATCATCGTGGCGGGCTCCGGTGGAGGAAAACTGGTCACTGGTAAGCATCTCAACCTGTCTGTCACCTCGGCTCCACAGCAACTCCAGAAGAAGGAATACCGTAAGCCCGGAAATGGTTCCCCGCTGGCCAATCTGTGGCTGACCCAGGCCCATGCCATGGGATTAAAGACAGAACGATTTGCCGACAGCACCGGGACGATTTCTCAGCTACTGGCATAGACCCTCCGGAACCTGGCAGACAACTCCGGAAGACGGGACGTCCAAGGATGAGCGACATGCATGAGGATTACCCGGTCAGCTTACTACAGGCCATGTTCGCCGTGGCGTCCGTCGACAACAAGATCACAGGTCGAGAACGCTCGGTGATCTATTCCATCGCTACCAGCAGGTCAATTGGCCTGCAGAAGTCTGATGTAACACGTGAGCTCAAGAAGTTGGTCGCCCGCGTTCGCAGATCTGGTCGACAGGAAACGATTGATGAAATCGTGAACCAGTTTAATCGCGGGGTACCTGCCCATCATGATGAAAGCCAGTTCATGCAGTGGCTTGAACAGGTCTCCATCGCCGATGGAGACAAGGAAACGGGCGAAATACGGGTGATGAAGCAATTGCGACAGGTCAGCCCGGATCCGCCTACCCAGCCGGCTGCATCGGACGGCTTACTGGCAGCGCTTCACGTTGCCGGCAATGCTCCCGTATCTCATCGACAAACTCGCTCCACGGGAAGTCCGGCTGGTGTAAACCATTTCAATCGGCCTCGATCACGTGCTTCCCGTAAACGTTCCGTGAATCACCGGGAGTCAACTGCGGAAAAGCGTAACCACGCAAAAGACATACTTGGCGGATCAATCGCTGCCTTCCTCTTTTGTAGCTACCTGTTATTCATGCAATGGCAAGAGGGGAAAACAACCGAGTCCTGGGAGCCCATCGAAGCGCTCGTAACCGCGCGCGAGATGCGAGAATCACGAAGAAACCGCTATAACGATGAACCAGAAATGGACATGGCCTGGGAAACTCATGTTCAATACACCGTCGATGGCACGACTTACAACCGTGTTTTCAACAAGTACTCAGCCCGCAAGACAATGACCATTTATTACAATCCCGCAAATCCAGGACAGTCCACGGTCACGCAGGGACTCGAATGGATATTCTTCATAATCCTTTGCCTGGTGCTCATCGTAAGCGCAGTGGGCGTCCTGGTCGGGGCAACCTTGACCTTCTGGCCACACCTCATGAGTAACGACTACTAGCGACCAACTCATACGGTGACAAGCAACTCGGAACCGGCACTACTTTCGTGAAGGACGTTTTCGCGCCGTTACGCTACTTGTAGCCAAGCCTCTAAAGAAATGCATCCGCTTCGGCACGCGTCGTCTTGCCACCTTTCAAGCCCGTGGCACGCCGATCACTGCTGGCCGCCGGTTTTTAGCCCCCTTTGCTAAACAGCTGCTTACGCATTTCAATCAGCTTTTTCTCGGCTTCTTCCCTGGATAGATCACCTGATTTTACCGCAGTCTCGATTTTCCGGGCGTAGGAATCGTAGCGACGCTTCTTTGCTTCCAGGTTTTGGCCCTTGTCACCACCAACTTCTTTCTTTCTAGCTGCTGGCTTTTTATCCCCGTTACTAAACATTTCCTTGCGAACTGAGATTAATTTTTTCTCGGCTGCTTCCTTGGACAGATCGCCTGACTTTACCGCAGCCTCAATTTCCTTGACAAACGCCATGTAGCGACGCTTCTTCGCTTCCAGGTTGCGATCCGATCCCTTGTCTCCAGCAGATTCTTTTTCCTTGCCAGGGTCTCGAATAACCAGCTTCCGCATCTCGGTCAAACGTTTCACAGCATCTTCCCGGGAAATTACTCCTGTTTTGACCAGGTCCTGGATTTTTGCCTCTCCGCGCCGATAATCGTCGACGCTGATACCACGCCGATCTCTCTTGGCCGCCGGTTTTTCGTCCCCCTTGTGAAACAGTTGCTTACGCATTTCAATCAGCTTTTTCTCGGCCGCTTCCTCAGACAACTTGCCTGCTTTTACGGCTGCTTCGGTTTGCCTGGCGTAGGAATCGTAGCGACGTTTCCTTGCTTCCAGGTCGTGATCCGATCCCTTGTCGCCACCGGCAGTTCCCTTGTCGCCACCGGCAGTTCTCTTGTCACCGCCAGCAGTTCTCTTGGAACGCTTTAATGCATTCAACATGATCGCAGCGTCTTTCCGGCTCAGGTCGCCGGCATCGATCGCTTCCTCAAGTTTACGTTCGATCGCGTTGAAATCCTGGGCATCGACAGAGCCGAGGGGGAGAACGCAAAAAGCAATCGCCAGGATTCCTCGACAAAGAACGGACGAAACGTTGCAAGCATTTTCAATCATCATCATTCTGAACCCTTTTCTAGATTTACACTTTTCTAGATCTTCACTGTTGGCAGCAGGACCTACGCTAAGCGGGCAAATCGATCACTCGCCGCATGCGATTCACGAGACGTTCAATCCCTGAACCCAGGAACTCCTTCTTACGTTCACCGTTGACGTAAACGAGCGTGAAGGGAAGGTCCTTGATGTCGACCAGCCAGGGATTCTCCTTCTTGAACCCCCCCAGTCCACCACGATCAAGTTCGATTTTCCCAAATCGCACCTGGGTCCATTCCGTGTCGTCAGCCAGGAAACTCTCTATTTCCTGGGTCCACGCGGCGCAAGCTTCACAATCGGACTTGCCGAGCATTAGCACTGCTGCGGGAGCCTCAAAAAACTCGCGCCACGTTTCAC
>Ga0315331_10001785_pt1 | contig 16235 bp, 18 predicted proteins | sample M160m34915metaG_FD_203456 | JGI IMG/M metagenome (GOLD analysis project Ga0315331, IMG submission 203456) | Ammonia-oxidizing marine archaeal communities from Monterey Bay, California, United States - M1 60m 34915 | ecosystem: Environmental > Aquatic > Marine > Intertidal zone | place: USA...
ATTGTTAAATCAAATACTAATTCACCTTTGAATACAATTAAAGAAGTAAGTGGTAGCAGTTTAGATACATGTAAGGAAATGGCTATTGGTATGAATGATTGTTTTGGTTTTACTTATAATAATAATAATAAATCATGTGCATTTAAGACAATCGGTATTACACAAGATATTTTTAAAGAAGACAATTATACTGATGAAGGAACAGATTTGTATATTAAAAATCCTATTGTAAAAAACAATAAATCTTGTCCTAAAAAAATTAATGAAATTCATTCCAGCGAATGGAATAATACAGAAAAAGGCGAACCGATGGAAATGTCATATTTATGTGGTTTAGCAGAAACCATAAGTCATGATAAAAACGCGTTATTAGAACTTCAAGAAGAAATGACTCCAATTGTGCTATCTATTGAGACAAACATTAATACATTAAAGAGTATGAATGTAGATATGACAACATTAAGTGGGGTTGACAAAAAATTATTAGATAAAAACATAAATACATACAAAGAATTATCAAGCAAAATTAAAGAAAACCTTAACGCAAATATTTATAGTAATAATGTAGTTAATGATAGTTACGTTGTATCTAAATCCATGAATTATAGTTTTTATATTTGGATAACAATTTTAATTTTAGTTAGTATAATAATATTTAGAGCAATTAAATAATTTATATTTTGATATATTATTTTAGCTATATATAATATATCAAATGGATTCAGTAAATACAGAACAAGATATCCAAAAATTAAGTAAGATTGAAAATAATTTATATAAACAATTAGAACACGGGTCAGCAACAGGAACTCTATCTGTTGAACAAAAGGGATTAATTACAGATCAATTAAATAATTTAAATGCTATGAGAGTTCAATTATATGATAATATGAATGATAATCAAAACTTTTATGTTAATACTTTACAAAGTGCTACCGATACAGTAAGCGCCCAAACTAATGCTTTAAACATAGTTAGTGAAGAAATTAAACATGCGGAAAATAAATTAGAAGAATTAGAACAAGCAAAAAATAATAAATATCGTTTAGTAGAAATAAATGATTATTACACTCAACAATATCAGAATAACATTTCGATTTTAAAATATGCTATATTTTATCTATTTATAGTAATTATTTTAATATATTTAAATAAAAAACAAATAATATCAGGGTCTATTTATTCAATTGGATTAATCGTTATTTTAGTCATGTTTTGTATTAATATTGGAGCAAAAGTATATGATGCTTATCAACGCAGTAATATGTATTATGATGAATATTCTTTTACTCCCCCACCATCTTCTTATTCTACATCTCCCGATGTAACTCTTCCTAAGTTTTCTTTATTGGAAGATGCATGCGTCGATCAAGATTGTTGTCCCGAAGGTTATACTTATACTAAGGAAGCAAACAAATGTGTAGTAACCCAAAAAAAATAAATATAATCTAATAAAAATAAATCTTATTATATTATAGTAGTATATTATGTCAATATCAAATTCATTTGCATATCTAGAAAAACAACAAGAATTAGATAAAGGTAAAGAAAAGATAGCAGAAAAATTAAGGGATAAAGAAATAGAATATAAAGAACAAAGGTTAGAACAGCAAAAAAAAGAAAAGAAAATAAAACATAAAGTTGAAGAACAAGAAAAAAGAAAGGAAGAGAAAAAAAAAGTACAAAATGATGCTATTGACTTAGAGAATGAACATACGAGAAATTTTCAAAACTTATATGATAATACATTATATATTTTAAATTATAATAAACAACTAGAAACTGATAAAAATAACATATATTCTTATTACAATATATTGATTAAAAAAGGAGAAAATATGGACAGGAAAATAGCAACACATGAAAGTGATACTATTACTAATAATCGTAAAACTTTTTATGAAAATCAAAAATATGATAAATTAAACACATGGAATCTTTTTTTTAAATTTATATATATTGTATTCCTTATTATCTTTCTAATTTTTATATTTACTCTTGATAGTAATAGGGGAAAAGGTCATTTAATTGGTATTTTAATATTATTTATTGGTTATCCATTTATAATTAATTTTATAATTAATAAGCTATTATTAGGATCATTTGATAAATTATGGAAATTTTTATCAGGGACAATTGGTATAGTAATGTATATTTTATCTAAGATTTTTAATTTTTTCCTATCTATTATATTGTATTTTATTAATTTATTTTAATATATTAAAGACATTTACGTCAATATTCATTATATTATATAACCATTAATATAATGAATATTAATTTAGAGCAAACATTTATAATAGTAGGTATTATAGCTAGTGGTTTGGCAGGGACTATAGTTATTGGGGCATGTTGTTTAGTATTTATAAATAATATTAAAAAATATTGTCACAAAAAAAATAATGAATATATTGAAGATAATAATATTGTTGAAAACTCAATTATACACCTTTGAATAAATATATTAAACATCTTGTAAATCATCATTATGATCAGGATATAATATTTCTATATCGTGCCATCCATCTCTACATATATCACCAAACTTTTTATTCATATATTCACATACTTCTACACCCTTAGGCATTTTTCTATTTCCTTGTTGTTCTTGATACCATACTTTAAATGTTTCTATTAATTCACGTTTGCCCACTTTCTTTCCTGGTTGTTTACCAATCATTTCCGCAATAAAGCCGGCAATATGATCTTGTCCTTGTCTATATTTCTTAGAAGCTACTAATACTTCTTCACAATCTTTTACTATACCTTGGGTTTCTAGTGCTCTATTGATTAACATACTTAGAAACACATTTTTCCATTTAGGAAATTTTTCTTTTAAATTTGGATCTTTCTTAAATTTATAAGAAGTTTCTTCAGCAACATTATCATTATCATTCACAAACTTAGACATGAAATCAACTATTTTAATTCTTCTCCAAGTACCTTCATCATTACTTGTAATTTCAAATAGTGTATTACAACATACGACTAAATCAAACTGAATAGCAAAACTTTCAGTTTCTGAATATAATGCTCTACCTTGCATTTTGGAATCACCAGTTAATTGCTTCATCAACCCTTCATTCATTTGCATTCCCTTAGTAGGTTCTTGTAACACAGCATACCGAACTCCTTTTAAAGCCATAATTTCTGAGGAAGTACCACCAATAGCTGTACGCTTATCAGTAATCAAATTAACTGGAACACTGCCATAATATTCACCTAATACATATTCCATTAATTCTGTAAATAATGACTTCCCGTTACTTCCACTACCTCTATATATATTAAATGATTGATTACGATTTTCACCAATTAGTGAAGATGCTAAATGATCCCAAAAGTATTTGTTTAATGTTTTAATTGGTATTATTTTTTCAATAAAATCTTTTATTTCATCTACTATATCTTGATACTCACTCAAATCCTTACCTAAATAATCTACATGCGTGCTTTTAGTTATATAATCTTGTGGATACCCCGCACGAAATACATTATTTTTTAGATCAATAATTCCATTCGCACAACACAATAGATATCTATTTTCATCCATGTGTTTTACAAAATATTCATCATAAAACAACTCATGAACCTCTTTATAAATATTATTTTTATCATTAGTTTTTTTAAATCTTGCACATACTTCAGAATATACTTTACTCTTATTTTTATATTCTATATACTCATCAGACCCTGACTCTACGTCGGCCATTTCTTCTAATAGTTCTTGTTGTTTTTCTCTGTATAAGTAAAACATGTCTTCGGATATCTTATTACGTAGTGAAAACCCCTTGTCTAACTTCCATCTATGATCAACAAATACATACCAAGTTCTATTCACTATACTAGAACAAATATATTTATCCTTAAACATATGATATAGAACTTTAGCAAAATCATAATCCGCAAAACTTTCTAAGGATTGATATAAATGATAAACAACCGTATTCTTTTTGACTCTTTCGTAATCTTCTGGGTCAGCATCATGCTGGGCCCAAAAGGGAATTGACTTATATGTAATAGGATTAGTTTTATCACCTATATCAAAATGACGATTCCACAACTTATATAAATTAGGAATATCTGCGTAATCAAAATCATCCGCTTTACTTCTCAATAAAACCCAACTATAAAATAATCTATCGTCTTTACTTTTCAAAGCAAAAGCAACTTGTCGATTTAAGAAGTGTGATCCTGGTTCATAATATTTCGCTGGTAATATTTGAACAAACTCATGTATTTCTCTAATATTATATTCACTTGGTAATAACTCAGCCAGTATATTGTCCATAGCATTTTCTAATATTTTTAATGATGTTATGTTATCTAACCTAAAAGAATCTGCGTTAATATTTTCTTCATCATCTACTGGAGGTAATAATTGAGAACTTTTACTTTTTTTCAACTTAGGTCCTCTTTTTGACTTAGGCTTATCTTCTACTAATTTAACAAACTCAGATTTCAAATCAAACGTAACATGTTCTCTATATCTAGCAGACATTTTTGGTAAATCAGTTGTAAAATCGAAATCACTTATCTGTAATTGTTCTGTTTGAAACTCCCCATCAGTAGAATCGTATGTAACATTATAATAATAAGTAAGTTCATAAGCTTCATGCTCGGGTTTTCTTGAACCAATCAATTGCCAATTTGTTCCACCTTCACTAATACCTTTATCTAATACGCTATCCCAACTATTTGTTAGAGGTAAACGTAAGATAGAATCAATTGAACTTAATACCTTATCTCGTAATACAACTTGATGTATATTATCCATTTGAATTCCTATAATCATATGAATACCATCTTTGGTATACTCTTTATTTTCTAGTCTGTTCACATGGGGTTTTTCTAATATGTAAACAGGAAAACTAATATTATCTGTAAATAGAAAACATTCCTTAAGTTTGTCCAAATACAAATCCACTATATTGAAAATATCTTCTTTTGTATGGACATGATCTTTAATATCATATTCATATCTAAAATCAAAATCTATTAATATGCCTCCACCTTTCTTTAATTGTTTTTCAGTCAAATATTCTAATTGCTTTTTCTTAAAAACACGTTCATAATAATGAAACCAAAATTCTCCTTCTTCATCTTCGTTAATTGTATAAGACCCCCCTTTAATGTTAAGTTCATTATTTGGAATACGAGTATGTGTACTTAATGTACTACTCTTAGCAAAATGCTTTATCAAAAAGTCAGATAGATTATTATATTTATTCCGTTGTAACTGATAATTCATATTTTATCTTGTATATATTACAACCAATATATTTATATATTTTCAATTTTAATATTAAAATCCAAAGTTGGAATTTACACCTTTGAATATTTCTTCTATTAATTCTCACAATGTTCATATGTGTAATAATAAATAAATATTATCATGAAATCATATAAAAATTATTTAATAAATTATAATTAAATGAGTGAATATATAAACTTAACAAAAGACACTATAAAAAGACTTATCAAAGATATTAAATATTTAAATAAAAATCCATTACACGATAATGGAATATATTATTCTCATGATAGTGAAGATATGTTAAAAGGCTATGCGCTTATTATAGGACCATCTGATACACCTTACTTTGGGGGGTATTATTTTTTTGATTTTTCCTACCCACCTGATTATCCGCATACTCCTCCTATAGTTACCTATTGTACTAATGGTGAGAATATTAGATTTAATCCAAATTTATATACCTCTGGAAAGGTTTGTATTTCTCTCTTAAATACATGGAGAGGAGAACAATGGACATCATGTCAAACTATTTCTACAATTTTACTTACATTATGTAGTTTATTGAATGATACACCTTTATTAAACGAACCTGGTATAACTGAAAAACATAACGACTACGATAAATATAATACTATTATTAATTATAAAAATTATGATATTGCTATTTTACAAAATATTCAAAATATTTTGAACGAAAATATTCATTTTGATGCTCGTTTTCGAATATTTGAAGAACCCATGATTGAAAGTTTAAAAAAAAATAAAAATAAAATTATGAAACATTTAGAACATCAAAAAAAAAATATTAAATCACAAAATATCAGTACTGGATTGTATAGTATGCATGTAAGAATTAATTACACAGAGTTATATAATAATTTTAGTAAATTGTTTAAGCAAATGAAAATTAAATAAAAATTGAATTAAATAGAATATTATAAACGTATATAATATATTAAAAGATGCATTTCTGTAGTTCTTGTCAAAATATGTATTACATCCGCATTAGTGATAATTCTGATAAATTAATATATTATTGTCGTCATTGTGGAAATGAAGATACCTCATTATCATTTGAAAACGCAACAGTATCTAGCACAAATTTATCAGATACTTCTCAGAAATTTAATCATATTATTAATAGATATACTAAATTAGATCCTACATTACCTCGTATTGATAAGATGCTTTGTCCAAATGCTGAATGCTCTACAAACACAAAAAATGAATCTAGAGAAATTATTTATATTAGATATGACGATGTAAATATGAAATATATATATTTATGTTCTACTTGTGATATTGTATGGAATACAGAAAAAGAAGCATAATCAAGTTAATTCAATAAAAATTGATTTAAAATATAATACTATAATATTATATATTAGAAACTATGGGTGTTGGTGATGATAATTACTTTGACGAACAAAACTTAAGTGATGATAATAAATCAAATGATGATGATTCATTAGATGATGATAATAGTATATTAAATGATGAAGAAATTGAAGAAAATGAAGAAAATGAAGAAAATGAAGAAAATGAAGAAAATGAAGAAAATGAAGAAAATGAAGAAGATGAAGAAGATGAAGAAGATGATGAAGAAACTCACGATATACAAGATAACGATGAAGAATATGATGAAAATATGACTACTAATGATTATGATGATGAAGATGATAATAATATTAATGATATATATGATTTAAACAACATAAATATGGAAAATAATAATTTTGAAGATAGCGACGATGATGATTATGATGAAAAATATCTTCAAAAATTTAATGAGGAGATTAAGCAAAATTATATATTAGACGCACATCCTGAATGTGAATCCCATAATTATGATGAAGTTAAAGCATTATGTAATGTTGTTAGAGATAATAATAATAATATTATAGATGATTTACATACAACTTTGCCATATTTAACTAAATATGAAAAAACTAGAATATTAGGACAAAGAGCAAAACAAATTGATTCTGGAGCACAACCTTTAGTAAAAGTTCCTGAACATATTATAGAAGGATACTTAATCGCGCAATTAGAGTTACAACAAAAACGTATTCCTTTTATTATTCGTCGACCATTATTTGGCGGAAAATCTGAATACTGGAAAATTCAAGATTTGGAAATTTTAATATAACATATAAAAAATCTATTATAATATTATATAACATATGATAAATATGACATCAAATTACAAACGTTTAGGGATTACGATGGATCTTTTTAATTTATTTTTTGTTATAATTTTCATTATCGTTGCCATATATGTGCATTTAGATACAAGTGTTGAAACTTTTACATATACAACTCATGAATTGCAGAAAAACTCTACCGTTGTTATGCATAAACCTGATACTCTTTATACAAATTATATATATTCATCCATTTACAGCAACAATAAAAAAACTAAAGGGTATGTTTATTCCATAAATAATCACTTAATCATGAATAATGTCAATAATGTAATGGGAAATGTAACATATAAAACAGATAAAGGCACTTTATCTGGATTAATTTATTATGATACTAGGGTGGATGATTTATATTTATATGGAAAAATAAATAATGTTAAAGTTGATAATGAAAGTGGCTATTATAATGGTCGTCATAATATAATACATATAGAGGGTAAAGATAATGGTGATAGAGAAGTTACTATTATTTCTAGACCTACTGCGTTTGGAATTTGACTTTAATAAAATATAATTTAAATATTGAATTATATTTTACAATTTTAAATATTTAACATTTATTACTATTTACAAAATGATAATCACCATCACTTCCATTATTACAAAAAAGTGGTTTTTCTAATTTAAATCCAAGATCTTCAATAATAGGAATTACTTCACTATATAATGGAGCGTCTTCATTATAATGTGCGTGTTGTAATTCAACAATTAAATGTTTGGCTTCTTTTATTATCTCCTTCCCTCCTAGTATTATATCTTTTTCACAACCTTGAACATCTATTTTAATAATATCTGGTAAAGGAAACCCTTTAGTTTTAACTACATTTGTTAAAGTATTACATTTTTTAATTTTGTATTCATCAGATGGAAATACTAATTCATTATTTTCTTTAAAATAAGAATTTCCACCAGGAAAAATTGGATTTTCAAACCATTTTACTTCTTTATTTATTTCATCACTTAATACATCTATATTATATCTCAAATTACATTCTTTATATAAAAAATCAGCATCAGAAAAGGCATCAAATACTATATATTCTGTGCTTGAATCTTTCCATACAAATTGTTTACATATATTAGTCCAATGTAAAACACAAGCGCCTATATCATATATTACATTTGGTTTTTCTATATATTTATCCCTTATTTCCTGTAAATATTCTATATGATTTTGAGGAATAGCAGTTTCTGGTATCCTATAAGCTATTTTTTTTAAATATTCTCTACGTTTTTCCTCATTTGAATAAACCTCTATATTTTGATTAATATATAGTAAATCATGTTCTAGTTTGCTTATTTTAAACCCTTCGTTCATGTATAATAATCATATTGGTTAGTTTTTATATAATATATTAATTAATAATTAATAATTAATAATTTAATAATTTAATTGATTTATTAACATTTCCACCTATTACCACAATCAATACAATTAACAAATGTCGTCATCGGTTCATCAGCAGAACGAGTCTGCATCTGATAATACGTACATTTATTAGATTTACATTTACGACATTTAAATGTGTCTGTTGCTGCTTCAATTTCAGTATTATATTTTGCCTTATTACGTTCAATCTTTTTCTTAATTAGTTCATCCCATTTTTTTGGATTCATTTCTTGATGAGTCATAAATGCTAAGGTTTTTACATTTAAATAACCATTCAATATATTGCCCACTAATTCAGAATTAGATAAATTCAAATATATACTTCGCAGTCTATCAATATATAATTGAACAAAATGATAATTATCCCATTTTTTCACAACTTTTCGCTGGTCTGCTTCATTTAATGAATAATTATAAATACCTATTTCTAAGTTAGTAGATTTTTGTTCACTTTTTAATATATCAAAAAGCTTAATACGAATATTACCTCTGAATTGTTTAGGATTTTCTATGATTCTCATATTCTTCTTACTAGATAAATTAATAATTTATATTTAAACTAATTCAATTTTAATTATAAAATATTTACAGATCAACATTTTCAACCTCAGTTTCACTTTCTGTAACATATTCATCTTCACTTAGTTCTGACCCACTCATTTCAACTTCATCTTCATCTTCATCTTCATCCTCATCTTCATCTTCATCTTCCATATTCAATTCTAGAGTGTTATCAGAAAACTCCGATGATTCATCTTTATCATTTTTACTATCACCATCTTTATCACTATCATCTACTACAAATCCATCTTTTAAATATCCTGATGATGTTTTATATTTATTCGCAATATTTGCTAATTCATCTACTTCCTTTTCATCATCAAGTGCTGTTGATGATAAATCTTCAAATCCTCCGAATAGATCTTCATAGACTTTTTGCCATTGTTCTAAAGATAAAGAACATGGTGTTTGGGTTCCATTTGCTTCTTTCTCGTATCTTACTATTAAACAATTACCAAAAAATAATTTAGTATCAATCGGAGGAGGAAAATCATATTTATTTTCTGAATTTGCTTTACCGGTTGTTTTGGCAAATACAGCAATTATATATTTTTTCTTGTCCATTTTTACACCCCATTCAGTTTGTTTTTCAAATCCTTCTGATTTTTTAAATCCACATTTTTTATAAAGTTCCTCTACATTATATTTTTTGATACTTGTCTGTTTCAACATACCTAGTTTTTCAACAATAATTACGTTCATCATTACTATATAACTTTTAATTAATAGGTTTAAATAGTTTAAGATAATATAATTATTATGAGTAAAATATACATTAAAAATTATGATATTAAATCTATTCAAAATAAATATTTACATTTACAACCACACTATAACAAAAATAAAATAACAAATTATTTGTATTCTCCAGAAGGAATATATACAATTACTCCTACAAAAATAATAAAGAATATTCCTCTAGATAAAGACCCTATTTCAATATCTGAAAATAATATTCATTTTTTAATAGATAATAGTTCTTTTAAACAAACAGAAACATATTCCCAAATTCCTTACGAACATACATATCAAGAAATAACATGTTTATATTATTGTATAGAATCATCTAGTTGTTTATATCTTGTTTTAGAGGGATACTATAGAAAAGATCCATTAAATAAATCTAATGAGACTAATATGAATAATTTTATTATTTTAGATTTTTATTTTAATACACCACAAAATATTCAAAATTTAGATAACGTTTTAATAAAAAAAGAACTTAATAGGTTTATATCTATATTGTATTAATATAAACAATATATAAAATGATACTATGGTGTATTCAAGTAAGTATTATATCTATTGTTATCATATATTTAATTCATCAAATAATTATTTTTCTTAAGACTACTTATACTGTTCCGCAAGTAAAAGACTATATAGATCAACCTAAGAAACAATACGATAAAATTTATCAAACTATAAATAGTAGTAGTAATAATAGTGAACCTAGTGAACCTAGTGAACACGCGTCTTTTAACAGGGATGAAATGAAAAATCAGCTACAGAATTACTTAAAAGAAGAACATGCTAATGACACCCTGACGTTGGATACTGATGATATACCTAACACTACATCTATAAGTGATTTGGAAAGTGCAAGTAATATATAATTACAATAATATAAAGGTGTCTCTATATATTATGATATATGTTCTTGAATAAATATGAATATCAACAAGTAATGAATGAAATACCTGATTTCGAACTTTCTTATGAATCAACAAGTCATAAAAAAGTTCATAAGCATGATTTTTTATTTGCTATTCCTGAAGGAACAAAACATTTAGCGTGGTTTACAACACTACATGCACAAAATATATGCGTTTTTGCTGAATTAAACTCACACAATAAGATTACTAAAATTAATACAAGATATGCTGTGTGCTTTGATACTAAATTATCCTATGGAACTTTATTATATGGAACTTTATTTGAATACGATTCCAAATTGTTCTTTACTACTGAAGATATAATATACTATAAAGGTGAAAATATTTATTCACAATCATTAATTCAAAGATTGAACATTTTAGAAATAATGTATAAATATGAAATTAGACAAGTTTCTTATTTTAAAAATAATGTAATTATGGGTTTGCCTATAATTCATACTAATTATCAAGAGTTCATTAATATTATTCGAATTATCCCTTATACAATTAAATATATTCAATTTAGATTTTTACAACGTGAAAAAAATTATAATATTGTTAATATGAAATATATTAAAACTGATAATTATTCTACCTATAATCACGCAAATAATACTCATAGTCAATCTAAGGAACTTATATTTAAGGTTAAGGCAGATATTCAAAATGATATTTATAATCTATATTATTACGATAATAATAGTTCTGACAACTTTCATAGTATCGCATCAATTCCTGATTATAAAACAAGTGTTTACATGAATAAATTATTTAGAAATATTAAGGAAAATTATAATTTAGATGCGTTAGAAGAAAGTGACGACGAAGAAGAGTTTGAAGATGATCGTTTAGATAAATATGTATATTTAGACCGCTCATACAAAATGCTATGTATATATAATTATAAACACAAAAAATGGCAACCATTACATCTTGTCAACAACAAAGAACGAATTGTTACAAAAAAGGATATCTATTAAATAATTATATCTATATTATATATATTATAAATGACTGATTCACCATTATCATTAAATAATCCACCTTTATATAGCAATATTAACCATCAATATGCAAATCCATTAAATACTCATAATCCTTCTGTTTTTGGAAGCACTAATACTAGTTCTGATTTTGGATGTCATGGTGTGGGTAGTAATGTTGAGGCTGCCGCCGCATCTAAAATTGTTGGTGGAAGAAAATCTCATATTATTAAACGAAAAATAAAAAATATTAGTAATAAGTATAGGACCATGGGAGGAAAATCGCATCGACGAAAGAGTTTATCTCATATTAAAAAGAACTTACGTAATGTGAAAAAAACCGCATCTAGAACAGAAAAAAAGATCGCATCCAAGTTTAGAAAAACATCACGTAAAACCAAACGTGATTTATATGACGCAAAACGTGATCTTATTAGCTTATTATCTAGAAAAAAACGTTACCATCACCACCATAAATCTAAAACTCATAAAAGAAAACACCACAAAGGTTCTAGAAAACTTCGTGGTGGTTATCACCAATATATGAGTAATGTTCCATATACTCCTTCTTATTCTACTGGAGGACCTTTAGCACCATCTGAATCTGCTTTAGCAAACCCTGTCATTTTTGAACGCCAAAATCACTGCGATGGTAAATAATTACATATATTAAATTATATATATTTCTAATTTAATATATTATTTTTTAGGAAGTTTCAAAAAACAAGTATCCATTAATATATCATCCGGTGAATATAGTTCCTTTGTATTTTTTGTTGATTTATTACTTACTGGTTTCCAAAATCTTATATCCGAATCATAATTCAAATTTGAACATTTTATTATTTTATAACTATTTTTGTTATAAAATGAACGTCTCTTTGTCCATTGATTTCTAAATGGTTGATGCTCATCTATTATATCTACTACTATTGGATTACTATGTTTCTCTCTTAAGATTCGTCCTACTGCTTGTTCTATATCTGTTTTAGGAGTTGCCATTATTAGTGTTGTTAATGTTTTTATATCTAGTGCTTCTGCTGCCATACTATAAGTCGCTATTATCACCTTTTTCTTTTCACTTTCTTTTAAATGTTGTTCTTTCATCCCTCCTACATAATATCCTACACTGGCTATTTTTCTATGATTAATCGCATCGTGCATATATGTTAATATGTTTTTATTATGCGCTAAGATCATTATTTGTTGCGATGGATTTTCTTCTAACATATCTGATACTACTTTTATAATAAACTCTGACCTCTTATTGTATTGACATAATTTAGAAATCATAGTACTATATTGAACGTTACCACGAAAATCCAATTTAACCTCTTTAAACTCTTCATCTTGCGATAAGTATTCTATCGCTCTAACTGTTACACTATCTGACTTTTCTCTCGTCGCTTTGTAAACTACATCACCTAAAAACATTTTAAATACTTTAGTAGTTCCATCTTTACGATTCATAGTGGCAGATAACCCTAACATATACTTTGTCACTATCTTAAATAACGCACATGAAAATACTTCACTTGATATATGATGAACCTCATCCACTATTGTTAGACCAAAACTGCTAAAAGTATCCTCATGATATTCTTTCATAGATAGTGATTGCAACATTCCTATTACTATATCCTTACCTTCTATGTCTATCTTTTGTCCTTGAATCTTACCTATTTTCGCATTTGGCAAAAATTGTTGTATACGTTCTATCCACTGATTCATTAAAAACTCTTTGTGAACAATTATCAACGTCTTCTTTTTTAACTGCGAACAAATATATAATCCTAAACACGTTTTACCAAATCCACATGGTAACTCAAGTAATCCCCCTCCTCCTCTATCAGCACTTGTAACCTCTTCTAAATATTTTGTTACTGCTGGTAATTGATGTTCTCTCAAATCTCCATGAAACGCTATATCTATCTCATCTCCTGGATAAATACGAATGTCATTCGTGATTCCGTATTTTTCTTCTCCAAAGTATCTAGGAACATATATTTTTTTTCCCGATTCACGATAAATAGGAAATCCTTCTGCCTGATTACCATATTGAACTCCTTGAACAAATGGTTTAGCAATTAATTCTTCTTTTAATTTAGTTAATTCAGAACTTGTTAAATTATTTTTAGGTATTGTATATCCTTTTTGACCTAAATATGTGTTTGACATTATTAGGTAGAAATCTATTTATTATACATTTTTATTGTTATATCATTTTATAAAATATATTATTCTAATTCTTATGAAATATAATCTTGTAATATGATATATATGAGTATTTTTAGTGAATTACTGAAAAAAGAACATAGACACCAACAAATTCTAATTGTTGTATTTATTCTCTACTTGTTAATGGGTCACACAACCCCCGCATTTATTGCTGATGTCGTGGATACACCCTATGGTAAAGTTGTTGTCATCGCTTTTTTCCTTGTTTTGTTCTCTTGTTGCCATCCACTTGTTGGTCTCCTTGGACTTCTCGTAGCATACGAACTTATCCGTAGAAGTTCGGTAGCAACTGGCTCCGATGCACTCAAAAAATATGTCCCTAGCGAAGAAGATAAAAAGAGCAAATTAACCGCTATGAACCAATTCCCTTATACACTCGAACAAGAAGTTGTTAAAAAAATGGCTCCTTCTAAAGGACCCTCTCCTGATTCTAAAGCTTCTTATTCACCTACTTTAGACCAATTATACGACGCCGCACCTATTGATTACAAAGGTGTTATCTAAATATTTATAATAATTATTAATTATTAATTACTATAAATTAGGAACTATGAATACTCGCAAAACGCTTATACAACAAATATAATAATATTAGACTTACTATCACTAATAGAGTTATTTGAAATCCTTCGCTTTTTACCATTTTTACTAAATCATTATTAATGGACTTATTATAACTTACTGCTACTTCTTGTTCAGAACTATTTGTTGGCTGACAATCTATATATATTTCATCACTACTTACCCCTGTTCCAAAGACTGGACCATCATTATTTATATACATATCTGGCTTTGAAGAAAGTGTAGCAGGACCAGTCTTGCTTATTATACTTTGGAGCATTTTCAAATCCTCATCTGATATATAAATCGCATTTGAGAGACCAAAAGATATGTAATCTGTGTTTGTTTTTTTATCAGTAAAGCTATAAAACTTATCTTTAGGGATAAATTCATTTAATGAAAACTCTTTCATCCCACTATTTGTACTTTCTCCTTTAGAAGGCGCCTTTTTTGATACTCCTTGGATAATATCACTCAGTATTGTGCTAGCTTTACTTCCTACTCCATTTGTGGAAATTGGAATACTGACATTCAAATTGTTCACACCTTTATCAGAACTACTTAACATAGTTAATTGAGCATCCACTATTTCATTATTATAATTTAAGGAAGATGGTTGTTCCAACTTTATACTATTTGTATTTAGTTCATTTGCATTAAAAGAACATTCATTATTTCCACTATTATGAGAGATTCCTAAAAAATTACCATAATTTGTTATCGTGGCGGATTGAGCCTTATAATTTACTCTGTATAAACATTTGTAATTACACGTCCCAGAAACATTTTGAGGAGCAATATTTATTTCATTCATTAATATAAATAGATAAATAAATAAAAATATTATTTTATTTATATAGATGAAATTAACTAAAGGTAGAATATCTAAAGCACATCGAAAAAAGAATGAAACACAGAAAAAAGCACATACTAAAAAAAAACATTCACACCATATAACCTTTAGACATAAAAAATCTAAAGAACTTCATAATTCTACTCTAAAACGAGGAGGGAAGCGCGGTCGAAAAAAGGGTGGACAGGATACCCCAAATACAAAGAACCCCGCTGAGCCAACCGCAAAGAAACCCGCTGACCCAGACGCAAAGGAGCCTACGGATAAACCCGCTGACCCAGACGCAAAGGAGCCTACAACTGACCCAGACGCAAAGGAGCCTACAGCTGACCCAGACGCAAAGGAGCCTACAGCTGAACCCGCAAAGAACCCCGCTGAGCCAACCGCAAAGGAGCCTACAGCTGAACCCGCAAAGAACCCCGCTGACCCAGACGCAAAGGAGCCTACAGCTGAACCCGCAAAGAACCCCGCTGACCCACACGCAAAGGAGCCTACTGAAGAACCCGCAAAGAACCCCGCTGACCCAGCCG
>Ga0315331_10001788_pt1 | contig 16229 bp, 9 predicted proteins | sample M160m34915metaG_FD_203456 | JGI IMG/M metagenome (GOLD analysis project Ga0315331, IMG submission 203456) | Ammonia-oxidizing marine archaeal communities from Monterey Bay, California, United States - M1 60m 34915 | ecosystem: Environmental > Aquatic > Marine > Intertidal zone | place: USA...
AAAAATGCATCCTCGTCCGGGTTGTTCTTTATGGACACCGGTTCCTTGAATTCAGGAAAAGCATCCTCTTGGGTAATCTTAGTGGCGCTGCTCTCGAGGGTTTGCGTCGATGTATCGACTTCTTCTTGGGCGGCTTTTGCCGCGGCGGATGCCTGCCAATAGGAGTCCGTGGCCGCTGCCTTTGACCCGCCCTCACTGTCGGTATCCAGTACGGCTGGTATCTCCGCCAACACATCGTCCAATGTGCCCATGGCCTCCGCTGGGGGCGGGGGTGGTTCAGCCGGTAGCACCGCCTCTTGAGCGGCGGGTACACCCGTTTCCTTCGGTACCTGTGATTCAAAGGGGGATGGTGGCGGCTCTGCGTAGAATTGCGGTTGAGAAATCACCGGATCTCGCGCCGGCGTTGGCTCCATGGTGACCGGTGCGGGGATGACTGCAGCGGGCAGACTTGTCTGTGACGTGATGGTCTCCAACAAGGCATCGGCTACCGTTGGTTGAATCGCCGGGGGTATGGATGTTCTGTACTCAGGTACCGCCGTCGGGCCCGTTTCCTGGTCGGGTGTCTCGGTGATGGTGATCACACCCTCAAAATAGAGCTGGCTCAGAGTTTCCAGCGCGACTAGATCAGACAAATGGGACTGTGAGATTGCCTGCCGCGCGTTTCGTTGGCCGTCGAAGAGCCTAATTAACCCGTTGACCTCATTGGAAAATTCGTCGATTCGGCCATTGAGCTCGTTGTAGTCAACGCGGAAAACTGTTTCCAGAGGCGGCAGATGCTCAGCGATCTGAGCCCAAGCCGCCAGCTGTTTCATCCCGTCTGAAACAAGTTTTGCAATGGGTGTATTCATCGCTTCCGGACGGCGAGGCGGCCGAAAATCAATTTCAAATCGACCTGTATCCCAAGTGAGCATGCGGTAGACCGCATCAACCCCTTGGAGGTTGGCGACGTTGGCATCGATCAAAAAGCCATTCCGAAACCAGAGGGTCCCGCGAACCGCATCCTGATCGACCCGAATCGTGCCATCTTTCTGGCCCATTTCCATGGCTTGAAGCAGGTCAACGACCCCCATCTTTGACAGGTCGCCAAAGTATCGTTTCAAGTCGGCACTGCTCTCCATCACCTCTCGTGATTTCCGCTCCAATATCATGGCCACGCGGGCGGCGAGCTCTCTGGTGTAGATGGGCCGAATCAGATAATCATCAGCGCCGGCTTCCAGACCTCGTACCTTTGATTCGATGGCATTATCAGAGGTCAAGAACAAGAACGGGATATCTGACTGATCGCCTGCTTTCAGCTGGCGGCAGAGCTCGAGCCCACTCAAGTTTGGCATCTGGGTGTCGCAAATAATTAAATCAGGACGCGCACTTGCAAGTTTGGAGAGTGCATCGGCACCATCGCGAGCCGTAGTTACGTCATAACCAGCCTTCCGAAGGGAAACCTCCATCACTCTGAGGTGCTGTATGTCCGAATCCACTAGTAGCAGAGTCTGCCGTGCCATGTGTCTCCTGGTCGTCATAATTGCGAGTGTGACCCGCCTATATTGCGTCGAGAGAGTCCAATTCGTAAAGAAAACGGAAGCTGATTCATTCTATTTTCTAAAACGACTATGCAAAATCCACGGGTCAATACCAGTGAACAATTATTCATCGTCGACGAGTTTGAGCATTTCGTCGAAGGCGCTCAACCCTTTTTGCTGTAATTCTTCGCCCGTCAGGTCAGGGACTTGTCCCGACCGGTCGCCTGCGAACAATTCATCGGGAATTTCGTACAAGAATCGACTTGGTTTTCTGGTCAGGGTTCGTCCAAACTTTAGCCGACGCTTCGCCCCGGTAAGGGTCAGACGACGCTTTGCTCGAGTCAGCCCCACGTACACCAGCCGACGTTCCTCGGTAATGTCCACGGGTGCGGTGCCTGATGTACTTTTGTCCGCCATGCGAATGTGGGGGATGAAGCCCTCTTCAAATCCGACCAGATAGACATTGTCAAACTCAAGGCCCTTGGAGCTGTGGAGGGTCATGAGAGAGACCACATTGTCGTCTTCTTCCTCCTCGTCCTTATTTCGGTCAAGGCTGAGCATGGATAGGTAATCTTCAAGCCCACTGACTCCATTTCGCTTTTGGAAGGTTGTCAAAGCGACCGCCACCTCATCCAAATTATCTAACCGGCGCATTAATCGTCGCACGTCCTTCTCAGTACGGCTAAAGACATTCCTAAAGTCGATGGTGTTGACTAATTCTCTGCATATCTGACCAAAGTCAGCATCGGACTGACGAAAACGTGCCCGGAAATCGGTAATCAGCTCGTTAAAACCATGCAATGCCTTCCGAACATTTGGGCTCAACTTCGGTACGGACTCTGGTTTTTCAACCAAGCGGAAAAACGGTGTTTGAGATTGAGCGGCATGTTTTGAAATGTACTGGATAGAGGTATCGCCAATCCCGCGGGCGGGAAAATTGATAATTCGACGTAGTGCCGATTCATCCCATGGGTTGGAAATGAGTCGTAGGTACGCGACGAGGTCTCGTATTTCCTTTCGATCGTAGAAACGTGTACCGCCGATAATACGGTACGGTATCTCTTGGCTGCGAATGATTTCCTCAAGTGCTCGTGCTTGGGCATTGGTCCGATAGAGGATGGCGAAGGATGACCATGGACACTGGTATTGGCGCCGGGTACTGAGTAGGTCTGTACCAATCCAGCGAGCCTCGGCGTCACCGTCGTCAGCTTCAAGGTATCGGAGCTCCTCTCCTTCTCCCAATTCACTCCACAGAGACTTCTTGTGGCGATCGGTGTTGTTTACGATCAATTCATTAGCGGCCTTCAGAATACGATTGGTCGATCGATAGTTTTGGGTGAGCGCGATGGTTTTTGCCCCATTAAAGTGCTGATCAAACCGGAGAATATTACCGGCCTCAGCGCCTCTCCAACCGTAAATTGATTGGTCATCATCCCCAACAGCACAGACGTTGCCATGACGTTTGGCTAGACCCTTCAACAACCTCAGTTGGGCGAGATTTGTGTCCTGATACTCATCCACCATGATGTAGCGGAATTTACCCGACCAGCGGTACGCGATTTCCTCGTTGGTTTCCAAGAGCCAGACGGGCAGAGCGATCAGATCATCAAAATCAACAGCGTTTAGCGCCCGTAATCGACGACCATATAGAGGTGAAAGTCGTGCCACGACCCCGTCGATACCGCCGCGTCTCGGATCGGGCCTCTCCAATCGACTCTTGTAGTGACTCAACACAGCATGCACGACCTTGGGGTCATACTGCTCGCTGCTAAAGCCAATTTCTTTCATCAATTCAGCGACGGCAGCAAATTGATCTCCCTCATCCAAGATACTAAAATTCTTGCTGAGTCCGGCGTGGGTAAATTCTTGGCGAAGAAATTGGAGACCCAAGGCATGGAAGGTACTTAAGTGGGCTTTCTTGGCAGGTGGCCCTACCAATTCGAGGACGCGCTCCTTCATTTCCGTCGCGGCCTTATTGGTGAACGAGAGGGCCAATATATCGGCAGGGCTTGCGCCTTGGTTGACGAGGTAAGCGATCCGATAGGTGATGACGCGGGTCTTACCTGAGCCTGCGCCTGCCAAGACCAACACGGGGCCCTCCGTTTGGAATACGGCTGCTTGCTGTTGGGGATTGAGATGGGTGAAATCGACCACGGTTGTTCTACTTGGCTTCCAGAGATGGAGACATTTGATAACCGAGCATACCCCTAATACTCAGTGAAAGGATCGAGTTTTACGGTACTCTAAGAAAATTTCTGAATGGTCGATGAAACGAAGCAACCTTGACATGGCTCTGTTCAACACCTAAGTAGCAGGTGTCCAAAAATGAATGCTTATTCATTAAATGAATGGAAGTGGCGATGGTCAGACCGCGGGAAGGGGATAAACGTCGACGAATAATCGATGCCGCAGTCCAGGTTTTTTCTGAGCGTGGTTTTTTCAATGCACGTGTCGCCGATGTCGCTGAAGTTGCGGGCGTGGCCGGTGGCACTATTTATCTCTACTTCAAGAATAAAGATGACCTCTTGATCAGTGTCTTTGAAGATCGGATGGACACGATTTTGGCTGTTCTGACGGCTGAGTTGAGGAAGGAAGTAGGCGCGCCACAGCGGCTGCGGCGGTTTATTGAATTACACTTGGGTCTGGTGGAAACCGACCAAGCGCTCGCCGATGTTCTGGCTGTCGAATTACGTCAGTCGTCAAAGTTTGTTCGTGAGTACCGAGCTGAAAAATTCTACGAATATTTGAATGTAGCTGAAGATATCTTGAGTGATGGCGTGAGTGCAGGCATGTTTCGTTCCTGCATTGACCCAAAAATCTTTCGCCGAGTACTTTTTGGTGCTCTAGAAGAAATTACTGTCATGTGGGTTACTTGTGAGCGCCAAGGGGTCGAGCCCCCATGTGCTTTGAGTGATGCTGTTGACGATGTTTATAACCTGTTCCTCGCTGGCTTGGTGCCGCGAGGTGAACGCCTAACCTTACAGGAGTGACCTTTGAAGATTCTTGTCACTGCGAAGCGGGTCACCGATCCCGATAGCAAGATTACCTTGAAACGGGACGGAAGTGGTCTTGATCTAGATAACGTAGATTATAAGATGAACCCCTTTTGCGAAATTGCCGTCGAAGAAGCACTGCGCATCGCTGAGGATGCAGACGACCCCGAGATTGTGGTCGTCGCCATCGGCAACGATGATGCCACGAAGGAAGTACGTACCGGGCTGGCCATGGGTGGTGACCGAGGTATTCTAGTCGAGCACGAAGAAGATGAACTCGACTCAGACCTCGTTGCCCGTATCCTGGTTAAGATTTGTCAAGACGAAGAGCCGGATGTGGTCCTTCTCGGGAAACAAGCCATCGACGGGGATAGTAACCAAGTTGGCCAATTGTTGGCTGAGTACATGGGTTGGCCTCAGGCGACCTTTGCCTACAAAGTCGACGTGAACGACGATTATGATGGCGCGGCTGTTCAGCGTGAAGTGGACGGTGGTGTTGAAACCGTCAATTTGAGTTTCCCCGCGGTCATCACCACAGATCTGCGTTTGAACGAACCTCGATATGCCAGTCTACCCGGCATTATGAAGGCGAAGAGAAAACCCTTTGACGTCTTCGACCTAGAAGACCTCGGTATCGATGCCGGCCTAAAGGTTGAGACCGTCGGTTTTGCGCTACCACCAGAGCGTCAGGCCGGTGTAATCGTCGGATCTGTTGATGAGTTGATGGACAAACTGACCAACGAGGCCAAGGTCATATAAGACCCTGAAAGGACACCTTTAATGAGCAATATTATTGTATTAGCCGAGCACGAGTCTGGTCAATTAGTCCGCGGGTCCCTCAGCGCTGTTCAAGCCGCGCGAGAATTGGCGGCCAAGGTCGGCGGCGGTTTTGACATCGCCATCGCTGGCAACGGCGTCGATGGGGCAGCAGCGGCACTGACGGCCTATGGTGCACAGACCATCTACCAGCTCGAATCCGGAGCCCTCGAGGGCTACACCGCACCAGCCTACGCGCAAGCGTTCCATCGTGCTGCTGAGGCATCGGGTGCCCAATTCGTTTTGGCCGCAGCAACTTCAAAAGGCAAGGATTGCACACCGCGGGTTGCGGCACGACTCGGTGCCGGTCAGGCGAGTGACGTCGTCGCCATTAATGGCGATGCCGGCAATTTGACCTATACCCGCCCCATGTGGGCAGGCTCGGTCATGGGCGAAGTGAAAGTAAACACGGCCATTACCGTGCTCACTGTCCGGACTACTGGCTTTGATGCGGCCGCTGAGTCGGGCGGTCAAAGCGCCATTGAAAAGATGGATGCAGGCGTTGATGCAGCGAGTCTACGCATGAGTTACGTCGGACTTGATTCTGTCAAATCTGATAGACCAGCTCTGACCGACGCTGACGTCATTATCTCCGGTGGTCGAGGCCTCAAGGAAGCCTCTAACTTTTCTCTCATCGAGGCGCTCGCAGACCACCTCAACGCCGCCATCGGCGCGAGTCGCGCCGTGGTCGACGAAGGCTGGGTTCCCAATGACTGGCAGGTCGGTCAAACAGGTAAAGTCGTTGCCCCCAACCTCTATATCGCTGTGGGGATTAGCGGCGCCATCCAGCATCTTGCGGGCATGAAGGGGTCGAAGACCATCGTGGCCATCAATAAAGACCCGGAAGCACCAATCTTTCAAGTCGCTGATTATGGAATTGTTGCTGACCTTTTTGATGTCATGCCCGAATTGACGACGAAGGTTGCCAACCGATAATCGATGCGCCAGACTCGTCTGCTTTCATCTACGTTCGGATTCGACCAAATGACCGATTCTAGGATCCTCATCCCAGGCCGACGCATTGCCTCTCGAATCGTCGAGGGGCAAGCGCTTATTCTGGATCCAGGCACTGATGCTTTGCAGCGACTCAACGAAGTGGGCAGCTTCATCTGGGCCCGAATCAGCGAGCGCTGTCATACCCGCGAAGATATCGCCCAGGCTATTATGGCCGAGTTTGACGTGGAGGCGGAGCAAACCAACTTGGATCTGGCAGTTTTTCTCCAGAAATTAGCAGACGACGACTTCATTACCTACGTGGCTGATTGATTTCCCAACCTCGCTGCGCTGAATATCCTGTCTAAAATACGTGCTCCGTAACGTGCGCAGACACATTTGTTAGATTCTACTCGCTTGATGCGTCAATTTATGAGCATAGATTGACTTAAATATTGGATAGATTACCCCATCTTCAATGACACGGATCCCCATTCTGTGGAACAGTGATGTGAATTCTGGTTGAGAAGTCGGGTTGATAGTTCGTGGAGATTTTCCCTATGCGTTCGATAGGTTGGTTCAAAACATTTCTTGCCCTGGCCCTGATGGTCCCATTTAGTCAGGGGTGCGACGATGATGGTGCGCCCACTTTACCGCCGCGATCTGATATGGGTGCGTCGGTAGATTCTGTTCAGATCACACAGCCATTGGCGGGGACAGCGTTATCGCTTGCTGACGACTTAGACAATGATTTGAGCAACGGCATTCAATTCACGGTGGTCCTAGATATTGAAGTTGCTGGTGAAGGCACGCTGCAACTCAACGTGGCAGACGGGATGCCTGAGACGAAGCCTGCTGTTACCGGTGAGGTCAGCTTTGATGCGACACTGCCCGCTGACCGAAATGGTACCTATGCCGTTACGGCGACTCTGAGTCCCAATGACGGGGACGTGGTCACGGCGACGGTTAATGTAACCGTCCAGGCCGTGACGTGCACTGTTGAAATCGAGCCACAGCCCACGGGCGCGGGCTGTGATCTGGGGGCGTCGGCCGATGAAGATCAAGACACACCGGGACTGCAAACGACACTCACCGCGCGGTCTAACTGTCCAGAAGTGACGTTTAAGGTAAACAACCTGCCCCCCGTTACACAGAATACCGCCGATGGTACGACCAGTTTACGCGTTACCCTCATCGATGGAGAAAACAATATTACGGTGAGCGCGACCGATGGTGTGAGTGAACCGGCGGTCATTGGGCCATATCCCCTTGTCGCCCGATTAACGGGTCCGAGAATCGAAGCGAACGGTCTCAATGAGAATCGAACCAATGGATATTGGCTTGCTGACGGAGAAATCGAAGGTGGCATTGTATACTGGACGATTCGTGGTAGAGCGATCGGCGTTGCACCTGGCCAGAATGTACAAGTTGCTCTTGAGCCTGCTCTAGATAACACCCCGACGGAAGTCCGGGTGGACGAAAATGGAGATTTCAGACTGGAGTTAGCGGTAGCTCGTGGCGAGTACTACGCGGGTAATTTGAATTTGAGTGGGCTCGATACCTGTGGCGAGTCTGGTTCATCTCCGACCTATGTCATATCCCTAGATGCGGTGATTCCAACGCTTCGAATTACTGAGCCTAACGATGGTGCTTTACTCGTGTACGATATGGATGTCGATCCACTTCGCGCCGGTGCCCAGATTCCCGTCCCCGTCGAGATTGTAGACCCCCGCCCGGCCAGTGTAGATTATGCGGTGAGTGTTGAATGCGCATCCGTTGGTGGTAACTCAAGCTTCGTAGATCGTGCCCGCGGAGCAGGCGACAGGCTCGCTCGCGCGACCTTACTGGATGGAGACGCCAATAATGATCAAGTTTTGGTGACTTTTCAGCAATCAGAAGTCGGAGAGTTTATTTGCCGGGCTGTACTTATTGGAGAAAGCAATCCGGGTACGGCGACTGAGGTGGTTTGGCGGGCATTCTTCGAAAGGCCCAACTTCACCGTCTTCTCGCCGGCTCGAGCACCGAGTTGTATTTCAACTGATGAGGTCGACATCGCTGGTATTGGTGGTGATTTAGATGGCAATGATGCCAGCTTGAACGTGACGTTAACCGCTCAGGGGGCGGCACCGGGTGAGGAGACACGCATTGCGCTTGAGCCGCGAGGAAACGAGCGCTATGGCGTGAACCTTAATTCTCAGGCGCTCCCCGATGGCCGATATCAAGTAGCGGTCACCGGCCAAGTTCTGGGCCAGGTTGATGTTGCTATTGATCCAGCACAGTTTGAAATCACCGTCGACCGCGTACCACCCTCTGTGGCGATCCTTTCACCAGCCGCTGACGGGATTTTCACGGACGATGCACCAGCCGTTGCAGGCACCCAGAGTATTCTGACTTTCGAGGTTTGCGGCGCCGCAGGTCGGACGCTTCAGGTCGACACGTTGCCAGCATTGGCGGGGAGTCCCTTCGCTCTACAAGTACCGGAAGGTGACGGCTGTGCCCAGGTTCAGATACCTGCGGTTACCGTGCCCCTCGGCGATGTAACCATCAACGCTCAAGTAACCGATTCATGTGGGGTCTTGGCCGAACAATCCAGGGTTGCTGCGATTCCGCCCGACGCACGAGAAGCGCGAATTACTTCGCCTGTGGCCGGTGACCTAAATGGGTCTGTTGATACGGATGGTGCCCGGCTTGGCTGCCAATTCGAGTTGGAAGCCATTGGCCAAGGTCTGGCCGAAGGCGCGGAATTTCACGTGTGTACTGATGTCAATCAGGCGGCACCGAGCGAAGCCTGTAATGGACGAGCTTCGGCCCTTGCCGGTGTATGTCGCATCGTCGGCTCCACAGCCAATGGCACGCGTGTCATTTGTCCAGTAAGCCTGCAAGACGGAGCTCATCAGGTGAGTTTTGTGGGTATCTTTGGCGAGCGCATTGAGTCTGCGCCCATCGCATTGAATGTTGATTGCCAAGCGCCGACCGTACAGGCCCTCACCATCGTTGAAGATGCCAATCAAGATGGATGTATTAACGCCATCGAACGTCAGAATTCTGGGGATGTTGCCAATGCAGCACGCATGACCATTCGTATCCAAACCGAAGGCATGGAAGATGGCCGTACGGTTCGAGTATTGACGGAAGACGGCACATCCCGCGGTTCGGTGGCAATCATCGATAATCAAGGGGATGTGACCATTGACTTGCCGGATGGCAGTCGGACGCTCAGCGTGGACGGCAGCGATGCTGTAGGTAACCCTTTGCCCACCCAAGGGGCAGGATTGGTGACCGTACCTGTTCAAGTCGATACAGTCGCACCGAGTCCAACCCTGACTAACCTGGCGGAGGCGACATGCCTGAATGCCGCTGCCGACGAGGATGGAGGGGCCGCGGGTCTTCAATATGGGATTCAAATTACGACCGGTCGAGACGTCGGGCAGACGGTGACAGCTCGGCTTTCCATCGATGGGGGTCAAGCCATCTCAGTGGAGAGTGCAGCGGATACTCTTGGGTTTCCCCAGGTGCCAATGGATGAAGGTGCCCATAGCGTGTCTGTGACCGTGGCCGATGCCTGCGCCAATATGGGCAGCGTGAACGGTTTTGCACAAGTCGGAGGTCAGGATGATTGGACTCAGCCATTGCCTGTTTCAATTCGCGTCGACACCGTCGCGCCCACCCTCGCAATTCTCGGTTTACAGGCTGGTACGGTATTGACCGGGCCCGATGATGCCGATGGTAATTCGGCGAATGGGTTCCAGGTCGATCTTGCGGCGGAAGTGACCCCAAATGTGGGGCTTGAAGCAGGTCAGACCATCGATGTGACCATAAACGGCGCACCTGCAATCACCGAGCCTTCACCCGTGATTGTACCGGAAAACTCCGTGGGCCCCATTCCTGTCAGGGCAGACCTCGCGCCGGGTATGCAGAGCATTCGATTAGCCACAGCAGATACCTGCGGAAACGTTGCTGAATCCGATGCTATCGATGTTGAGCTAGATATTCCCGGTTGTGCCAGTGCAATCGATAGCTTTGCTGGCAACCCTCAAATCCTTGGTCCCGCCGACGGCATTCGTAGCGGCAACGAGTTAACCATTGCGGTGGGCGGTACAGTGCAGCTCTTAGACGCAGCGTGTGTCGGCGCACCCATTCAACTCCTGGTTGACGATGTGGAATTCGCGGCAGGGCTGGTACCAGCAGGCGGCCAAGTCCTTTTCGAGAATGTCACCTTGACCGAAGGGGCGCGAAACGTTCGATTTCGCGTTGGACCTGTCGCTGACAATACATTGGATTCAGCCAATCAGACATTGTTGGTGGACCTGGCCTCGCCGAGCGTGGTCGTCAACCAGCCAGCTGACGGTGCCGTTGTCCTCACAGACTCTGCCCCTGGCATAGACGGGCAGCAGGCGATCGTCCAAGTGTCTGTATCCGAAGCGCCTGTGGTGACAAGTCGTACGGCTATTCTGCGAGTAGATGGCGCGCAAGTGGGTGGAGAAATCGTTGTACCCGATGGATCACCGACGCAGGTTACCTTCTCGGATGTTACCTTGGCCGCCGGCGTGCGAACCCTACAATTGTGCACCAGCGATGGGGCCGGCAACACGGGATGTGCCCAGTGGACAGTAAATGCTGATCCGTCAGCACCTGCTGGTGTGGCTGATTTAACGGTTCAAATTATTGACTCCAGATCAACAGAGGTTGCCCTTGGATTCACCGCACCGGGGGATGATGGGAATGATGGTGGCCCCGTTGTCCAATACGCAATCCGTCGTGCGGACGCACCCATCGCAGATGAAACAGCATGGCAGAATGCGGCTGGTACGGAGCTGATTGTGCCCGCTACATCAGCACCGGGGGCAGCAGAAAGCATTACCATCTCTGGCGTTGGGCCCGGGCCTTTACTCGCAGATGGCCTGCAGCAGAATCAGGTCCATGACTTAAGTATTCGTGCCATGGATGATGCGGGTCGAATGGGTCCCTTGGTTCAGACGATTGTTGATTTGACGATGCCAACAAACGTGGTGGATATTCCGGCAACGACCGGTGCCTACGATGATTCGGCATTCTTCAATCAAGGGTCCATGGTTGTGGGCGTCGGTGATGTCGATAACGAGGGCACTGACGATGCATTGGTTATTGGCGCTCAAGGGAGTGGCTCGACGGCAAACCTTGTTCTCGGGGTGCAAGCGGGCGACGACCCAACGGTAGTAGCCCTACAGCTTCCAGCAAATATCCTGCCCGCTTTCTACGGTTTGGGTGGGGCGTCTCTCGGAGACGTAAACGGAGATGGTATCAATGATTATGCGGTCATCGGCGTCCAGCCCGGATTTGCTGGCTCCGCAATAGTGCTCTATTTCGGATGTAATGGCTGCGGAAATGCTGAGCTTGCTGCCCCAGACGCACTCATTCTCGCCAATGGGAATCGCTTGTTCAGTGTTGTTTCTAGCGCAGGGAATTTTAACCAGCGAGCCGGTGACGCTGTGCCCATGAACGATATCTTTCTTGGTGGCACCATTGCAGCACCAGCCAATCCAACAACAGCTTTCATTGTTGCGGGTCGTTCCAATTGGCCCCTCTTACCAGACGTCCTTGTTGTAGACGACGACCCTGCATTGGGCGGAGAAGGCATTACGGTCCTCAGTGTGCCCGACGGTAAGGCCGGCTATGCCGGCACCGGTGTCGGTGATCTTGACGGTGATGGCAGCGATGACCTGGTTTTTAGTGCAGGCACACCCAGTGTGGTCTACCGCTTCAACGGTGGTGTCGACTTACCAGATAGCATCACCTACGCACCCAACAATCCAGACACGGTCATTGTTACCCACGTGTGCTCTAACGTTATCGACGGGTTTGGTGAACATATCATCGGGGGTCTTGATCTCGATGGCGATGGGCAGAATAGGCCAAACTTCGTTATTTCTGATGGCATTAATCGCCGAGTGATCGTGTTCGATGAAACGGACCAGCCCGTCGATTGTTTTGGTCGAAGTCGAAGCTTGTTTGGGAACGTGGTGGATTTTGCCGGTGACGTCGATGGTGATGGTTTTACCGACTTGATTGTTAGCCATTCAGGTGAGCAGGCTGATGCCCATGTCTTCTACAATGATGGCATGGGACGGTTTGGCGATGGCGCGGCCGAAGCACCCCGGGAAGCACACATCATTCTGGACCAACCGGCGCTACCTAAACTGAGCGTAGCCGGTCTTGGCGATATGAACGGTGATGGTCGAGCTGACATTGGCGCGCTGGTCAAACAGCCAGGCGGTAACTTAGAATTGGTCATTTACTACTAGCAGTGACGGAGAAAACCATGTCCAAGAAGGCAGGTACTACAGAGCAGAAGGTGAGCACTCATGAACGGCGTCCATACGTAGCGCCGGCTTTTGTCTCTTCTCTCGCATTTGAGCGGAAATCCCTGGCGTGCAACCCGGTGACCCGAAATACGAGCCCAGACTTTCCAACATTTTGCTCCATGCAATCTTAAAGAAGACTGGTGCATTCAATTTATGTCGGTGAAACCGAAATACGGCTTCACGGTAATATTGGACCTTTCGTAACCGAGGACAGATTTGGGCCATTCCTAAACGCTCGGCCGGTTGCCGGTGTTTTTGATTTGTCCTTCGAATTCGAAAACGGCTCCGGAGAGGGCGTAGGTCAGCACTTCGAGTACGAGAGACATGATCTTCATTTCGTGGCTCCCTCGACAGTGAATGCCACCGCATACTTCGACGGTGGGCTCGCAGCGTTCCTCGCGGCACTTGAGCTTGCGCTCTATGTGGCAGTATCCGCGAGCGAAGGCCTGCTGGTACATGCGTCCGTTGGTACGGTCGGTACGGGTGCTTGGTTAATGCCCGGGCCATCGGGCACCGGGAAGAGTACCGCAGCGCTTGGTGGATTTGAACGCGTCCTGAGTGATGAACGTGTTCTCTTGCTCAAAGGAGAGCGCGGGATTACGGCTTGGGGGACTCCATTTTGGAGTGATGGGCGTCAGATGCCACTCGATGCTGGCTCAGCTCAGTTGGTGGGCATCGCTCGGCTGCGAAAAGCCGATGCGCCCATGGTTGAAATGGCGGGTCGGGCGGAGATGCTAACCTGGCTCATGGGCTCTATCGTCGCTTATGGCAGCCATGCAGCCCGCGTCAATGATATACTTGATCTTGTGGCCGATGTGATTCAATCGGTCGATTGCGTTAAACTCAGTTTCCCACGGGAGGGTAAATGGGCGCCTTTGATGCTCAATCCGATTGGTCTGGCTTCGTAAAGGCCGCCATCCAGCACACCATCCCACTCAATATGCACTGGGATCTAACCTGGCGCTGTGATCACAAATGTGTTCACTGCTATTTGACCGATCGACGAAAAGATGAGTTGAGTCTCGATGAAAGTATCGATGTGCTCGACCAACTGGTGGCAGCGGGCACGCTCTCCATTCTATTCAGTGGGGGTGACCCATTTCTCCGGCCTGATGCCATTGAAATCATGCGCGAAGCACGGTTACGGCATTTCGACGTACGGATTAATACCCACGGCAATTTTATAGACGAAGAATTGGCCGATCAACTAGCAGAGATTGGCGTCGCGCGGGTGAGCCTCTCGGTATACTCAGAGAATCCTGAGCACCACGACGCGGTGACCTTGATTCCCGGTAGTCATGCCAAGACCATCGCGGCTGCAAAACGCCTGGTAAAACGAGACCTCAAGGTCAATTTCAAGACGCCGGTCATGGTACAGAATCGAACGAGTTACCAGACCGTTCGCGCCTTGGCCGCAGAGATTGGAGCGACCTGGGAATTAGATGCTCACATCGTGCCAGATGATCAAAGTGACTTTGGCCTCTGCTCTATCGGTGTTCATGACAGCGAGCGCGTCTTGGCAATGATGCACCAAGTGGCAGAGCGCAAAGACAACATCCCACATTGGACGGAGATCCCCGATGCATCGACGACTGCGAGGACCTGTGCGGCGGGGACCGCTATGGGCTATATCGCACCGGACGGCATCTTGTATCCCTGCCTGAATTGGCGAGACCCGGTCGGCGATCTACGAGAGACCTCATTTCGAGAGTTGTGGCGCGACAGTCAAGCCATCGAGAAGCAGCGAGAGATTACCCGAGCCAGTTATGAAGACGATTGTGGTGGCTGCAGTTTCCAGGGCAAGTGTCACTATTGCCCCGGTATCTCCCACGCTGAAAATGGCGATGCAGGCAAGCGAAGTGCCTATGTATGCGAACGTACACATCTGACCATGACGACTTTTGAACATCTCAATGAGCTACGGGACAGGGGTGCTGAAATCCCTGAGCCTGGTAGTGAAGAGGCGACCGCATTACTTTCAAAATCAACCTTTGCCAGCCGTCAATGGGCAGCGAGACGGACCGGCGCCGCTCGACCATCTGACGCACTCCGGCCCCGTTTAGTCCAAATCGAAGAGCCGCCAGTATTATGACGGCTGTCACCACCAGCCAGGCATATGGTGATATGATTTGTGAATTGTTAGATCGCGGGGAGATGGTCTCCTTCACGGCACGAGGTGCATCCATGTGGCCCTTCATTATGGATGGTGACCAGGTGTCCGTATCGCCGTTGACCCAGTCTTTGAGTTTGGGTGATGTGGTCTTTGTACCCAACGCTGAATTTGGTCAACTTCACCGCGTGATCGACGGACCTGTGGATGGACGTTATCGCCTGAGGGGTGATGCGTTGCCGCAGGATGATGGTTGGGTTCCGTCGGACCGGATCCGTGGGCGTTTGGTTAAGAGGCGACGAGATGGTGTTGAAAGAGCAATGTTTGGAGGTCGGGAAAGCATCGTGTTAGCCGGCTTTTTGGGCGATATGAGGCGTGTTATTTCCAGATTTCGCACGGCCTTTCTTGGCAAGTGAGAACAGTTGGGTCAACATCGGATCATGGCAAACTCACTGGTAATCAATTGTAGTCCTCACGAAACCCGAATCGGTGTCATCGAAGACGAACAGGTCGTTGAATTAATGATCGAACGTCGGAAAGATGAAGGCCTATTGGGTAATATCTACAAGGGCCGGGTCACTCGCGTCCTGCCCGGGATGCAGGCGGCTTTTGTAGAAATCGGTCTGGAACGCGCAGCCTTTCTCTACGTAGCGGATGTAGCCGATGCGCGAAAAAGTCGGAGTATGTCCAATACCATGACTGAAGCGCGCGGCGAGGCGTACCACCAACCCATTCAAAGTTTGTTACACGAGGGCCAAGAGATCATGGTCCAAATCGCCAAAGAACCATTAGGCACTAAAGGTGCGCGCGTGACGAGCAACGTGAGTATTGCTGGCCGGCATTTGGTTTACATGCCGACGGTTGAACATGTTGGGATTAGTCGGCGTATTTCTGATGAAGAAGAGCGACGGCGCCTACGCGAGACCTTGGAAGCGTTGGTGCCACAAGGTGGTGGCTTTGTGGCTCGAACCGCTGCTGAAGGCAAGAGCTCCGAGGAGCTTGGCGCAGATGTGGAATTCTTGAGTCAGGTTTGGAATGACATCATTACCCGCATGGAGACGTCAACGGCGCCGGTCACCCTATATGATGACCTGGACTTACTTTTGCGTTCAGCGCGAGACTTGGTTACGCCCAAACTCAAAGAGATCGTCATCGATGATCCGGCAGAGCACGCACGACTCTTGGACTTCATGCGCCGATTCATGCCTCGATACGCAGAGCGCGTACGCCGATATGACGGTGATGAATCAATTTTCGATGCCTATGGTGTTGAGATAGAGCTAAATCGCGCGCTTTCGCGAAAGGTGTGGCTACCGAGTGGTGGCTATTTAATCGTTGATCAAACGGAAGCGCTGACTGCAATCGATGTCAATACTGGCCGCTTTGTCGGCAAACGGAACCTGGCCGATACGATTCTTAAGACCAACGTGGAGGCGGTAATCGAAATCGTCCGCCAAATTCGGTTGCGTAACATCGGTGGGATTATTGTGATCGACTTTATTGACATGGAGTCGTCGGC
>Ga0315331_10001789_pt1 | contig 16226 bp, 17 predicted proteins | sample M160m34915metaG_FD_203456 | JGI IMG/M metagenome (GOLD analysis project Ga0315331, IMG submission 203456) | Ammonia-oxidizing marine archaeal communities from Monterey Bay, California, United States - M1 60m 34915 | ecosystem: Environmental > Aquatic > Marine > Intertidal zone | place: USA...
CTTGTTTCCCGCAACAATTGGCTGGAATGCGACTCCTGATGAACGCAAAGGGAATTTCTCTGACAAGGTCGCAATGCTGCCATATATCGACCGAGCGGCGGAGTACAATCTGCGTGACGAAAACCGACGACCGTATGAGCCGAGCGGCTGGCACGGGTCAGACAACATCACAGCATTTGGTGGAACAATTCCGGCCTTTAACTGTCCATCGGTGTCGAAGGATCACGCTGACAGTAGGCACAACCAGACATCCTTTACCTATGCGGTCAACATGGGGGTGATGCGTTACAATGGTGGTGGTCGACAGGGAACACATAATGGGGTCGGGTACTACGCCGCCCCCGGCGGGATTACCGCGGACTCGTCCGTTAGTTTTTCAAGCCTGATTGACGGGGCCTCGAACACGGCGTCATATGCAGAATTTGTTCCATCACCGGGTGCTGCCGGAACAGGAGGTACTCAGAGTCCGCATCTGAAGAAATTCCAAACTTACCAATGGGCCGCAAACGTTCCGACACACGACGGTTTGCGAGACTCCTGTCTGGCTAATGCCGCCGCAGGAGACATGGGTAACAGCAATAACACCTGGCGTCAGTCGATTAAGGGTTCTGCCTGGTCGTGGGCGTTCATCGGAACAGGAGCCGCATATTCACACAATATGTTGCCAAATGAGCCGTCCTGCCACCATATGTTTGGCGGCACTGACTGGGGTGGAGACTCCATGATGGCAGCTGGCAGTCTTCATACGGGTGGTGCGCAGATATTGCTGGCAGATGGCAGTGTTCGGTTCGTCTCGGAAAACATCGACACGTCTACCTGGTGGTCACTTGGAACCCGCAATGGCAGTGAGGTGCTAGGCGAATTCTAAGCTGTCCGCCTGATATCACGTTGTAATCAATTTACAGAAGAAGCCGAACCCTTCAACGGGTTCGGCTTCTTCTGTAAAGAGACGTCATGATTCTGAAATTGCGTCTCAGGCATAATCAGTAAGCTGCGGGGCGTCACAACGACCTGAATCATCAGCCGACTGGTTTCTGCTACGGTACGCGACAGATGTTTCTGTATAGTGACGCTTGTGCCAGAGAATTCACCTCGAAATGGTTTGCCGATACGACAATCACTTGATCCTGCTGCTGGCGATGTTCGCTGTGTTCGGATGTACGAGCAGAGATGAATCGGCTTCAACGGGTCAACGTCGCCCCGAATCTCCTGTCACCACTTCCAAGTCGGCCGGCAGTCACGATCTGGCGCAGTTACTTGACGTGAATGATTCCGGCGATGCCGAGTCTCAAGAGACGTCATTACGATTCAGAGATGTGGCTCTGTCCTCAAACGTTTCTTTCCAGCGTTTCAGTGATGCCGTTCCCGATCGCTATTTTCTGCCTGAAGTGATGGGCGGAGGTGTTGCCTTGTTTGATTACGACAACGACGGCCAGCTTGACCTGTACGCGACAAACGGTATTCCGCTGTGGGATTCTGTTCCCCGGCAGGTGAATCCTGAGAATCAACTGTTTCGGAATTGCGGCCGCGGGCAATTCGTAACGGTGACGGCTCTATCAAAGTCCGGTGACAGTCATTTCGGCCAGGGGTGCGCTGTCGGAGATTTCAACGCTGACGGCTTTCCGGATCTCTATGTGACCAACTACGGGCGGAACTCGCTGTTCGTCAATAATGGAGACGGGACATTTAGGGATGGCACAGCCGCCGCCGGACTCGGAGACCCGTACTGGGGCACCAGTGCCGTCTGGTTCGATGCGAACCGTGATGGACTGCTGGACCTTTACGTCGTGAATTACCTGAACCTTAGCCGTGAGAACCATGAGGTATGCACATACGGTGGGGTACGAGGTTACTGCGGACCAGGCCGTTGGGAGGGTGTCGCAGATCTGCTGTGCCTGAACCAGGGTGCTGGTGACTTCAGGGTCACATCGGCATTTGATGCACAGGATGCACAACTGGCAAAGGGGCTGGCCGTGGTGGTCTGCGATTTCGACGGGGATACGCAGCCTGAAATCTATGTGGCCAACGACATGGTACCCAACCTGCTGTTGACGCGAGCGACGGAAGCAGCGTCAGACACAGAACCGTTGTTCCGGAATGTTGCGGAACATGCCGGGTGTGCTGTCAGTAGTGATGGACGTAATGAGGCCAGCATGGGAGTCGCATGTTCGGATTTCGACAACGATGGAAAAGTCGACATCTTTCTTACCCATTACTTTCAGCATAAGAACACGTTGTATCGAAATCTGGATTCTCTGCTGTTCGAAGATAACAGTCGTCGTTCACGTGCTGCGGCGACGAGTTTTGACACACTTGGCTTTGGAACAGTGGCCGGTGACTTTGATCATGACAGTGATGCTGATCTGTTCATCGCAAATGGGCACGTGCTCGGGCCCTTGCATGAGCCCAATGCGATGAGGCCCCAGATGCTTGAAAACGACAGTCATGGCGTGTTTCGTGACTCGGCCAGTGAAATCGGTGACTATTTTGTCCAGACCTGTGTTGGCCGCGGTGCGGCCAAAGGCGATTTTGACAATGACGGAAAGGTCGATATCGCCGTCAGTCATATCGATCGTCCAATGGCGCTGCTTCACAACGAAACGCACGTGTCGCATCGGTTTATCGGTCTGGAACTTCTTCCGAGAGACCGTGTTTTTCCGGTGGGTGGCCAGGTGATTGTGATTGCCGGCACGCAACGTCACGTTGTTCCGATCATTGGCGGCGGTAGTTATCTGTCTTCGTCTGACCCGCGAGTCGTTGTCGGGCTGGGAGAGCACGAAGGACCGGTCGACGTTTCAGTTGTCTGGCCCGGTCGTGACACAGAGACGTTTCAAGATTTGTCGCCGGGGCGTTACTGGCAGGTTCGTGAAGGAAAGACGGGGCAGCCTTCGCTGGTGTTTTCTAGCGGCGGTGATTCCACGAATTAACAGCGTGCATGTTTGATGAATTCGAATGACAGATCCGGACGGACAACCTGATCCCAATGATGACGTGCAGTCAACGCCGTCCAGAGGGCAGTCGCGAGAATCTTTCTCTCGGTGGCGTATCTGCTTTCTGGTCATTGGTGTCGCGGCTGTTGCCTGTGCAGGCCGCTGGTACTGGTCGATCGAATCGGGTCTTGAACACGGTCAACAGGCTGCTGCTCGCGGGCACTGGAATAAAGCTCGCGATTACCTGGACCGCTACCTGTCGTGGCATCCCGAAGATGCCGCGGCCCGTCTGCTGATCGCTGAAGCACTCGTCAGGGGGGATGTCCAGGCGGGGGCTGAATCTGTGGATCGGGCGATTGCGCACCTCGCGCGGATTGATGATGACTCACCACTGGCGGCCAAAGCACGACTGCAGCAGGCCCGTCTTTCGCTGCTGATTCTGCAGCAACCTGCGGCGGCTGAAGCGTTATTGAAACGGTCGCTTGAATTGGAGACGAATTCGCCTGATGCCAATATACTGATGTGGAAGCTGTTGGATGTGACAGGGCGTCATATCGACAGTCGAGACTATTTTTGGCGTGCCTACGAAGTGTATGTGCCGTCGGCGCGGCCATCTTTGCTTCGCGACTGGTTTCTTGCAGAGTTCTATCCGGAATCCGCGAATTCCAGTTTTCACAATGCAATGGGCGCTCGCGCTGTCGGCAAACTTCCGGCGTCCATCAGTTTGCTGGTGATACTTCGTGAAAGCGAGCCTGAAGCGCATTTTCTGCACGCCGCCCTGGCGTCCTATTATCTGGACAGAGGGCAGCCAAAATCGTCACTGGAATTACTGAAGGAAACTCCTGATCTGGCACAGGCAATGACGACACCGTTTTTTGTTTCTGTCCTGTTTCAATCGCTGGTTGATCTGGGCGAAACTGAAAAAGCAAAGACGTGTTTCAAACAGTTTCCACGGCGTGGGGCCACCAGCTACCTTTACCTGCGTTCCAAAGCCATGTTTCACCACTACGTGCAGCAGGATGCCGCTGCGGCTGTAGCAGCCTACGAAGAAGCACTTTCGCAGTGGCCGGCAAAGTTTGACTGGGGACTGCTGACGAAACAATCTGAGTGTTTAAGGAAGGTCGGACGCACGGATGAAGCCGAGCAGGTTCAGGAACGGGTCACACAGCTAACGACTGTCGTTCTTACAGAAGACAAAACCAACGTGCTGCGTGACAAACTGCGTAACTTGAATGATCCGGATGTCGCCGGGGAACTGGCTGAAGTTTACACAGAGTTCGGGCTGAAAAGGGAAGCCGTCGCCTGGCGGGAGCATCAGAAGAAACTTCTGATGTCCGTCCCGTCCTTGCTTCCTTCGTCCACGTCGGCAAAGTAACCTGCGGGGTATGTGTTCACAAACTACTTACTTTCTTTCTGTCGAAGTGATGTTGCCATGAATCGTTTGTTCAGTTTGGGGTGTCTGTCTTTGCTGTTTACATTTGTTGGATGTGGTGGTGTGGCGGAAGAGGCTCCTCCCACGGAAGCGCCCGAAATGAGCGCCGAGGAAACTCAAGATATGAACGATCAGATGGAGATGATGAAGAAGATGCAGGAATCCGGCGGTACTGAGTCCAAGTAGTGCACTGCGGACTGGCATGAGGACCTGCTGTCCCTGTCAGTTGCAAAGGCAGGGCGTCGCGAGGAATCGTCCCCGGACCTCCGGCAGTACACGCTGTCGCGTGCGTTCAGGCTTGGATCTGTCTCCTGATCGGTTTCGACATGGACAGAGCGACCTTGGTGGCTATGCAAAGAAGAATGTTTCTTCCGCTGTTGTACGCAGCAGTTGACGGCGTTCTGCGTCCGTGACGAAGTCGATGACGTCGCGAATCAGCCCGATGGACGCCGGGTAATTGTTCTCTCCATCAAGCTGATAGGGGCAATCACTGGCCCACATCAGTCGATCCGCTCCAAACACTTCATAAAGCCGCTTGATCATCGGAATCAATTCGTGATGAGGCGGCTTTTTTTCACCCAGTGCGTAGTACGCTGAGATCTTGATTTTGACGTGCCTGTGCTGTGCGAGAGCACACAGTTGATTCACTTCGGCTTCGCGAATCTGTCCGTCTATTCCCACTCGGCCGAAATGATCAATCACCACCGGGGTGTCGGGGTGTCGCTGGCAGGCCGCAGCGACCTCAGGCAGATTGGCGGGATTGACCAGACAGCACATCGGCTGCCGTGTTTCAGCCGCTGTCTGCCACATTTCCGTCATGCCATCAGTTTGCAGCCAGTCGGTGATTCCCATGCGCGGCACAATACGGAATCCTGTGACACCCTGCGCCATAAGCTGTCGCATCGCCCTGCCCGCATTTGGCCGCAGGTCGTCGACCATTCCTACGACGCGAAAGACCGAAGGATGCCGTCGCCACGCATCCGTCAGATACGAGGTGTCATAGCCGTGGAACAGCGTGTGCTGAATTAATACGACTCGTCCCACTCCGGCGGGACGAGCGACAGCCATCAGTTCGTCGGCTGTGAAGCTTTTTGGCGCAAGGTCCTCAACTGTCATACCTGGCTGCAGTTTGCTGCGGCTGATGTCCGGCGTCCAGATATGTGAATGGGCATCGATCCACGGAGCGTCTTTGAAGGCGGCTGCACCAGCGGCGCCTTCAGTACCAAGCACGGACGTTCCCACGGCAGCAACTCCCCCGGCAAGAACAGTTCTGCGCGATACGGATGAATCTGAAGGCATAGCGAATGCTCCCGTGAAAGACTGACGGTCTGACATATGTGTCGATTCTGGGCGGAATAAGACAGCCAAATTTAATCTTCCGGACTCGCTGTGTCGAGGCTGCGGGACTTGAGTGTTATCCCTCAGGGAGTGCGGGGAATCACTGCACAGCGGTGCCCGGTCCCCTCCGCGCGAAGCTTTGCGGGTTGTATTGATTGCACCAGTCACACGACATGTTCCGATTCTGATGACATGTCTATTCAGACCCCACAAGTTGATCTGCTGACACGTCTGCTTGCTGCTTCTGAGCAGCGGCAACAGGTGATCAGTAATAACATCGCCAATGTCAATACGCCCGAATATCGGAGTCTGGAACTTCAGTTTGAAAACGCCCTGGCGGCGGAAATTACAAGAAAAGAGAAGCCGACAGGAAGTCCTGCAGCGGCTTCCGTAACACACGCACAGGGGCTGGCCGCACGAGCGGACGGCAATAATGTTGATATTGATCGGGAACTTGGACTCTTGAACAAGAATGCCATGCTACAACAGTTATATCTGCAGCTGATTGGCACAGATATGAATCAAATGAGACGGGCTATGGAGGGCGGACCGTAAGCGACGGTTGGCAAGAAGTGAAAGACTGAACGGGGGAAGCAACATGTCGTTGGAAAGAATCCTTTCCGGTATGCAGATCAGTGCATCCGGGCTGGCGGGGGAACGACTCCGCATGGAGGTCGTGGCGCATAATATCGCCAACGCACATTCGACCAGCACGCCGGGCGGTGGACCGTATCGCCGTCAACGCGTGAGCTTTCAGTCAGCCATGGATCGGTTTGCGGTGGGGACAGGGCATACTGAAGCCCCGGAACTTGGTGGCGTCCGGATTGTCGGCATCTCGCCGGACGACTCTCCGTTGCCACAGATTTACGACCCCGGGCATCCGGATGCACAGGCCGATGGATATGTTTTGATGCCAAACGTGACTTTGCCGCACGAAATGGTCGATCTGGTGACCGCTACCCGGGCTTACGAAGCCAACCTGAAGTCGATGGAATCATTTCGGCAGATGGCGGAACAGGCACTGTCACTGTTACGCGGACTGGGGTAGTCGGTGACACCTTGCTGTCTCTCATTAAGACAGTGTGGCATCTAGTATCTGGCCCTGTTGGGAGCCTGTGGCAGCAAGAATTCTGAGACAGCGAATCGAGTGATAGTCGAAATCATGGCCTTGCCAATTTCAGCAATTAGTTCAGTCGGAACCAGCTCGTCCACTGCCCAGTCAGCCGGGGTGGGTAAAGGTGGTCACGAACTGCCGTTCTCCGATCTGATCAATGACCTTATTCAGGATACCAATAATCAGCAGGGGCGAGTGGAGGAAAGCGTCAAACAGCTGATCACGGGAGAAACCGACAGTATTCATGACGTGGTGCTGACTGCTTCACAGGCAGACCTTGCATTTCGTCTGGTGATGGAGATTCGAGACCGTCTGATCGCTTCGTATCAGGAAGTCATGCGAATGCAGATGTAGGGTGAGAATAGATGGCATTGTTCGATACATTCAAACAACAGATTCAGACCCTTTGGAGTCGCTGGACCAACGCGCAACGCGCTGGCATCAGTGCAGCTGCAGTTGCGTGCGTCGCTGGCGTGATTGGTACGTTTGTCTGGGCAACTCGAGCCGACTACGTCGTACTGCTGGACCGGCTTTCACCGCAACGTGCTGCGGAGATGGTGGGCGTACTGGAAACTGCACAGATCGACACTGAACTGAACTTTTCCGGTTCAGCGATTTCAGTCCCTCGCAGTGACGTCAGTCGGGCACGACTGGCGCTAAGCGATATCTGGGAACCGGACGGAGAGTCCGGTGTCGCCATGTCCGGAGCGTTTCCCGGTTCGCCCAGTGAAGAGGAAGATCGACGCCGTCGACAACTGGAATCCCGAATCGCGAAGTCCGTTTCACAGATACGAGGTGTTCGCTCAGCGACCGTGCATATCGGCATGCCCGATCCTTCACCTTTCGTTGACGAGCAGACGCCGACAACAGCCAGCATCATTATCGATGCTGCTTCTTCCGGCATTACGGCTGCTACTGCGCATAGTATTATCTCTATGGTGTCGAGCGCCGTGGAAGGTCTGTCTCCTGACAGTATCTCGCTGATGGACACCGCCGGTCGACAGTTTAACGTGTCCAACGGGATTGGTTCGACGATGGACGGCCACCTTGAATACACGCGGCGTGTGGAATCGAAACTGGCTACCAAGGCCCGTTCGATGCTGACACTGCTGCTGGGAGAAGGAATGTCTGATGTTGTGGTGACTGCGGAAATTGACTTTCGGGAATCCACAACGACTCAGCAGACATTTGATCCGGACGGCAAGGTCAAGAGAACAGAGAACATTGAAACAATAACTCAGACCGGCGGCGTTCTGCCTGGGGGCGCAGTCGGCATCGCTGCCAATACGGGGCAACTGGGTGGCGGTGGCGCCGCCGCTCCCGATGATGCATCCTACAAGAAGGAAATCATTTCTGCAGACTATGACAATGCCAGCACGGAAGAAGTGACTCGGGATAACCCTGGAAAGATTATCCGACTGACGGTTGCCGCTATCGTTGACCTGACACCGCCGGCAGCGGTGCCTGGTGCAGCTGCACCGGCGCCAGTCGCAGCGGCAGTGAACGTCACACAGATTGAAGATATCATCAAGCAGGCTGTTGGCTACGACGCGGTTCGTGGCGATGAAATTCAGGTCGTGAATGCTGTTCTGGCGGGCGGTCCGCCCGCCGAGGCTGCCCCTGATATCCTCACCATGTACCAGCAGTACGAGCCTCTGATTCAGACAGTTGTAACGTCACTGATTGCCGGCATCGCATTTCTGCTGGGCTTCTTGTTGCTGAAGAAGATGAAACCCGTGTTGGTCGATGATACATCAGGTGAACAGACGCTGACGGTAGAGGAAATGCAGCAACTCGCGGCGCTGTCGGATCAGGCAAAATCAAATCCCGAAGTGGCGGCGAAGATACTGGCGGCGTGGGTTGGTGCGGAGGAGGAGCAGACCGAGACATCTGATTCGGTGTTGCCTGCTTCCAGGGCGGCATGAGGAACACACCAGCCTGGCAGGGAGCCAACGGAGACATTCGCAGTTCAAAATCAACTTCTGACAAATTGTCGTGACTGACCGAAAACAACAATCTGTGGCACTATTGAAATTGCTCGGCGAGGACACCGCCGAAGCGGTGCTGTCACACATGCCTTCTGAATATGCAGACGATATTCGTTCGCAGATCCGGGCCGAATCGGGCTCTGGTATGAGAACCAGACAGAAACGCGCTCTGCTGAAGGACTTTGAATGGTTCTTTGATTTCGCTCTGAAGTCATCACCGCGAAGCATGAACGTCTTTGACGACGAGTCGGCTGATCAGCAGGAAGGTGAGAACGATGAAGCGACGGTGAAGATCCGACTGACCGGCAACGCGATGAAGGACATTCATCTGCTCAGCATTCATCAGCTGTCCGGAGCACTGGAGACGGAACAACCGCGAACCATCGCGATTCTGCTGAACAATGTTCCTCCTGAGCTGGCTGCCAATGTGTTGAGTCTGTTCGCTGATGAGTTGCGGGAAAACGTTGCTCGTCAGCTGTCAAAAGAACAAAACGCTCCGCCGCTGCTGGTGGATCGAATTGCTCGGGCGACGGTTCAGCGTGGAGTGACGCTGCCTGCGGGGCCGAAGGACCGTCGTGATCATGCTGACCGACTGGGAGAAGTTCTGAGAGCCGTGCCGAAGTCCTATCGCAAAACGATGATGGAAGCTATTGAACAGGAAGACGCGGATCTCAGCAAGGCGCTGATGAGGAGGCTGTACCGATTTGACGACATCGTCGATCTGGACCCGAAGATTGTGCAGCAGATACTGGGAGAAATCGATGGTACGACACTGACAACTGCGATGTTCGAAGCGGATGAGAGAATCGTAGAAAAAATCATGGAGAATCTTTCCCGGCGAGCCCGTTTGACCATTGAGGAGGAATTAGAGTTCATGACTCGTGTCCCTGAGTCGAAGGTCACCGCGGCGCGCGAGACAGTGTCAGAACTGATCGCGAAAACCGATCAGGAAAATGAGTAGGGGGCGGTTATGCAGCAACCTTATCGCATCGTTCTGTCGCAGTCACCGGTCTCTGTAAGGATTGTGACGGTCACGTCGCAACCGGTAATCGGAAGACTGGTAAAGGAACCAGCACCTGCCGGGCCTTCAAATGAGGAACGGATTGCTGAGCAGTTGAACTACCTTCAAGAGCTGTTGAACGATATTGGCACAGCCATTGAAGAGTTGCAGCAGCAGCATCGGGAATCGCTTACGGAGATGCAGCAGACGACTGTTGAACTCTCCGTTGCAGCGGCCTCCTGGATAGTCGGGGCGGCCATCGACGCGGACGTCTTTGCGGTGGACGACCTTGTGGAGTCTATGGTGCGACATCTGCACAAAGAGCAGCCCGTGAGGATCTTCCTGAATCCGGAAGATGCGTCATTGCTGAGTCAGCTGATCGAAAACTCAGAAGCGCACCGACTGGTGGATGCGGACGTCGAAGTTGCATCTGACGTCGAATTGACACGAGGAAACTGCCGAGTCCAATCGGCTCGAACCACACTGATCACAGACCTTGATGACCGACTGGCGGACATTCGTCGGATCTGGATGGAGAACCTAAATGAAACTCAGACTGAACGTCGAGCAGATGACCCGGCTGGCCGGGGATTCCGCCGCTTTCCGGACCGTCGGCACACTGCGTAGCGCTCGAGGACTGCTGCGCGCGTCGCTGCCGGCAGCGGTTGGCGAGGCGTGCCGTCTGCGTTTGCCCGGTGGTGAAATGCTGACTGCGGAAGTGGTCGGTTTTGACGACCACGAATCTCAATTGATGTGCTTCGACGCCTCTGTCGGCCTGCGTCCTGGACTTGAAGTGACCGCCCTCGGTCAGAAACGTCGTGTGCCTGTCGGTGACCAGCTTCTCGGGCGAGTGCTGGACGGTCTGGGGCGTCCTGTTGACGGCATGGGGCCGATTCTATGCGCACAGTCGCGGCCGGAGGAAGCGACTGTCCCTGCCGCTATGAACCGCAATCGTATTCAGGAACCACTCATCACAGGACAGCGCGTGATCGACGGACTGATCAGTATTGGCCGTGGCCAGCGCGTGGGACTGTTTGCCGGCAGTGGTGTGGGAAAAAGCACGTTGCTGGGAGAAATAGCCAAGGGGGCCAACGCTGACGTAAATGTGATCGTGCTGGTGGGTGAACGAGGTCGGGAAGTGCGGCCGTTCATCGAAGACTGTCTGGGTGATGAGGGCCGAAAACAGTCGGTCGTGGTCGTTGCGACATCGGATCAGACGCCCCTGATGCGAATCAAGTCCGTGCTGACGGCAGTCACCATCGCGGAAAGTTTTCGTGATGACGGAAAGGATGTGCTGTTCTTTCTGGACAGTGTGACTCGTCTGGCAATGGCACAGCGGGAGCTGGGGCTGCTGCTGGATGAACCGGCCGGAAGTCGTGGATATCCGCCCTCTGTGCAGTCGCTGATGGCCAGCGTTCTGGAACGTTTGGGGGCCGGGGTGCAGGGCACAATCACGGGGCTTATTACTGTTCTGGTCGAAGGTGACGACATGGATGAACCCATTGCCGATGCAGCTCGATCGATTCTGGATGGTCACATCGTGCTGTCTCGAAAGCTGGCGACTGCCGGGCATTTTCCTTCCGTCGATGCTCTTGAAAGTATCAGTCGTTTGTTTCGTGACGTCACTGTGCCGGGACATCAGGCAGCTGCCACAAAAGTTCGAAACATGATGGCGACCTATCGTGAGATGGAGGATCTCATTCAGATCGGCGCCTATCGGGTCGGGACATCGCCAAAGGTGGACCGAGCTATTCAGCTGGCACCAGCGATCGAAAAGTTTCTGCAGCAGGAGGTGAACGAACAATCGTCGTGGGAACAGACACTCGAACAAATCCAGAACCTGGCCGATGCGTGGCCATTTTAAGAAATGAAACGTTTCCAGTCACGAATTGAGTCACTTCGAAAAGTACGGCAGCAGGCGGAACAGCTGGCGAAGCTGGAAGCCGCCGTATGCCAGGGCGAACAGGCAAAAGCAGACCGTCAGGTGGAATCTTTATATCAGCAACTGGCGTCGATACAGGGCCGCAGCGTTCAGGAAACAGGTGGTAATACTTCTGCCGCAATGCTGCAGTCGCTGGCAAACGCATCACTGCTGGCAGAATCAGAATTAAACCACGCTCGGGACATACAACAACAGGCGGCCAAGGCGGTCATTCAGGCCGTGGCGGTGGTCGCTCACGCAAAAACGCAGCTGAATATTGTGGATGACTTTCGTGAGCGTGAACTTATCACATATCAGAAAGAGCAGAGAAGTCAGGAAGAGAACACGCGTCAGGATACAAATAATCGGCGACGACAACGATCAATGAGACAGAACAACGGTGTCGGCGCGACTCGACAGACGCCGTATCGGGCGGACGATATCACGACTGAACAGCTTCCGAATTAAGAAGTAGATTCGTGGGAAGGTGAAGCGATGAAGAAGATTTTGATGCTTGGACTCTATGGAGCACTGATTCTTGGTGCGTCGGCCGGAGGGTCGTGGTTTCTGGTTTCGAATAAGAAGGCGAAAGATGATGCGGCCAGCGAACCCACGGATCCATTGACACAGTCAACAGCTGCGCTCGCGTCTCCCGTGGATGTGACCCGCCCACTGTCTGATGGAGCCGAAGATGATCTTCCGGTCGCAGTCCGACCGGGGGAAATGAGCGTCGAGGAAATCGTCCGCTACGGGCTGGGACTGAAGACTCGTGAAGCCCTTATTCGCTCGCGGGAGGAATCTCTGCAGCGTACGGAAGCTCAGTATCGTCTTGTGCTGGCCGACATCGACGGCGAGCAAAAGGAGATCGGAGGTCTGGTGGCCCAGGGTCGCGACCAGCGTCTTGCGACGGAAAAACTGCTGACTCAGGCTCAGCAGGAAAGAGCCAAGAGCGAAGAGTTACTGAAACAGATGGAAGACGCAAAGCAGAAACAGGAACTGGAAAAACAGAAGGCCGCCCGCGACCCGGCAGCCGCCGCAGGTGTGAAGAATACCGAAGTGGATTACGAGGCGAGAGTCAAAGAGGGGGCAACGATGTTAGCGGGAATGGAGGCCGAGAATGCGGCGGTCGTACTGCGAGATTTTGCCAATAGTGGTGATATGGAGCGTGCCGTGGAACTTCTGGCGACGCTGGAAGAACGCCCCGCTTCAGCTGTCCTGGATGCTCTAATGACCGAAGATCCCAAGCTGGGTGCTGAGTTCATCGAGCAGGTGTTGCAACGAAAGACCACCGTCAAAGCCACGAAGTAGAAACGGTGATGAATCATGGATGTGCTTGAAGTTGTGGAAATTGGGCGGGATCTGCTGGTGACGGCCATGTGGCTGGCCGGTCCGCCCGTGTTTATCAGTCTGTTAGTGGGGCTGGCTGTCAGTATTTTTCAAACCGTCACCAGTGTTCAGGAGCAGACGCTGTCGTTCGCTCCGCGCATTGTAGCGGTGGGTGTGGTCCTGGTGGTGACCCTGCCGTGGATGCTGACATTGACGTCATCGTTCACTATGCGAATGGTGGAACGAATGGTTCTGGTCACTCAGTAGCAAAGGAAACGTGGACGTTGGTTGAAGCTCTTGTCATTTCCTGCACTCTGGTGCTGTTTCGCAATGCGGCGTTTGTGGCATTTCTGCCACCCGTTGCCGGGCGAACGATACCAAAGACAGTGAAGGTTGGTCTTGCGGTCGCGCTGACGTTTGTCTTCGCGCCTCGTTTTGCGGGGGTAACGGCCATGCAACTGCATCTTAGTTCTGCAGAAGCAGGTGTCTGGCTGCAAACAGCTTGGCTCGCGGCCCGCGAGACTGCTGTGGGCGTATCGCTGGCCTGGCTGTTCGGCCTGTGTCTGGTTCCGGGAAGAATCGCCGGTGCCTACATCGCTCAGGAAATGGGACTGACAATGGCTCAGTTGACGTCAGCCACCGATGATCAGCAGTCCAACGTGATATCACAGGGGTTTGATGCATTGGGTGTGCTGTTGTTCTTCGGTCTGAATCTTCACCACGCCATGTTCCTCATGCTTGGTAGTTCGTTCGCCACACGTCCCATTGTCGGGCGCTGGTCACTGCCCACCTGGGATACTGTGATGTATTCCATTTCAAAAGTGGAACACCAGGGATTTCTGATCATCGCCCCGATCGGAATTCTGATGTTCGTATTGTCGATCACTCTCTTGATCACAATGAGAACAGCTCCGCAGTTCAATTTTATGACATATGGCATGACGCTTCGTCTGGTCGCAGGGCTCGGTGGACTGATTCTTTTCTTTCCTGATGTGTTTACTGCGATGCAGCAGTTTCTGAACCAGATCACGTCGGAAAGCTGGGTCCGTGGCTGAACAGGAAAATGAAGGTACAGAAGCACCAACACCACGTCGTCGTGAAGAGGCGCGCAAAGACGGGCAGGTTGTTGCCAGTCCGGACATTTCGTCAGCGGCTGCAGTCCTGGCGGGGTGCCTGTTCATGCTGTGGTCCGGTGCGGCGCTGGGGCAACGATTCCTCAGCGGGTTCAAGGTCTGGCTGATAGACGCGCCGGTACCGGAGTGGACAAATCTGCACACTCAACTGGGTGCTCGCTGGTTGTCGCTGCAGATTGCGGGCGCCTGCGGAGGCCTGGTGCTGATTCTGTTTCTGGTGAGCCTGTTCGTGGGTTTCTCGCAGGCGGGCTTTATGATCTCATGGAAACCGATGGAGCTGGATCTGCAGAAAATCTCACCTATGAAAGGGTGGAAGAGGCTGTTCTCGATGGAGTCCGCCATCAAAGGTGTGCTGGGCATCAGCAAGGTCGTGCTGCTGCTGCTGCTTAGCTGCAGCATTCTGTGGTTTCGCCGAGCAGAGCTTTCGGCGGCAAATTTTGCGACGATTGGCGGATTGTTCAGTTTCGGCTGGAACATCGGGCTGACTATCTGTCTGACCCTGGCATTTCTGTCATTTTCACTGGCCGCTGTGGACTACATCTCGCGCTGGATACAGCACGAGAAAAAGCTGAAAATGAGTCACCAGGAAATCAAACAGGAACAGAAAGACGAGCTGGGGGATCCCACAGTTCGGGCGGCCGTGCGGCGCAAACAGCGGGAGGCTCTTAAGAATCAATCCGTGGCAGCGGTGCCGGACGCGACTGTGATTCTGACCAACCCGACTCACTTTGCTGTGGCGCTGCAGTATGTACCAGGAAAAATGACAGCCCCGAAACTGGTCGCCAAGGGAGCTGGATCGTTTGCGGCGAATATCGTGAAAATCGCCAGAACGAATCGGATTCCGGTGATTCAAAGACCGCCGCTCACACGAGCGATTTTTCGCAGTGTAAATGTGGGACAGCAAATACCGGCAGAGTTTTTTCGCGCCGTTGCGGAAATTCTGGGGCAGATCTACCGAGTCAAAGGGCAGCGAATTCGTTCGTGAAAAGGCTGATTGGAGAGAGGCGTATTGATGGACATTTCGACAGTCATAGGACTGGTGCTGGCAATCGGCCTGGTACTCGGTTCAATCATAATGGGTGGAGGACTTGGCCCCTTCATCGATTTTCCCTCATTGATGATTACGGTTGGCGGATCGATTGCGGCGGTCCTCATAAATTTTCAGCTGAAGGTTGCGCTGGGCACTTTCGGTGTGGTCAAGAAGTGCTTCATGGTGAGGATCGCAACTCCTCAGGAAGTTATTGTGCAGTTTCGTGATTTTGCGACAACCGCTCGACGAGACGGACTGCTGGCCCTCGAAGACGCGGTCGACAATGTTGACGATGAATTCCTGAAACGTGGCATGGAGCAGCTTGTGGGCGGGTCATCCAAGGAGGATCTGACGGCTGCACTCCAAACTGAACTGGATGCCATTAATTCACGGCATGCTGACGGCAAGCAGATTCTTGACGCGATGGCGGCGGCAGCACCCGCGTTTGGGATGATCGGCACACTGATCGGACTGGTGCAGATGCTCAGGTCTCTTGATGACCCCAGCAAAATCGGGGGCGGTATGGCGGTAGCCCTGCTGACCACTCTGTATGGAGCGATTATCGCCAACATGTTCTGTATTCCTCTGGCCGGAAAGCTGGAAGTGCGCGCGAAAGAGGAGACTATGATTCGCGACTTGATGATCGCAGGGCTGGTTTCTCTGGTGGAAGGTCAGCCGCCACGGGCCGTGGAAGAACGTTTGCTTTCCCATCTGTCACCGAAGATCCGTGAAGCCGCGCAGAAAGAAGCAGCTTAAATGTCTGGGGGACGATTCGATGGCTAACAAGTGTACATGCCCTAAACCAACGGGCCAGGTCCCTGCGTGGTTCATGACGTACAGCGACGTAATCACTTTAATGATGACGTTTTTTATTCTGTTGCTCACATTCGCGACCAATGAACCTGAGTTCTTTGCCAAGATGCAGGTGGTGACGTTTGGCGGGGGCGGTTCAAGCGGCGTCGCAGGCGAGGCTGATGCCATGCTGGACGATGATGCAATCGTACTTCGTGAACG